>PVBE010725802.1_pt1 | contig 71817 bp, 64 predicted proteins | sample 1631181 | NCBI WGS metagenome assembly PVBE01 (sample SAMN08397723, study PRJNA350692) | Marine metagenome, whole genome shotgun sequencing project. | isolation source: water | place: Pacific Ocean | collected 2012-04
GTGTTGGCTGGGGACATCGTCGAGTTACAACTTTGTATCTTGTAATGGCAGCAGTCTTAGCCTCAGTTGCAGTTATACATTTTGATTTTTGGAGACTTCCTTTTAGTTATCTTGTAATAGTAGGACTTATGGCTTTCGCCGGTACATATGCGTTAGTACACTATGTAGAGAGTTACAAAGTAGAATTAGAAACTGAGCGCGGAAGTCCACTTGGCAAGGTTACTGCAGGTGGATTACTAAAACCATTTAGTCATTTGTTGCGTCATTCCGGAGTAGTACTATTATCAGATGGGTTTGTTGTTGTAATCGCGTATGCGATTGCGTTTGGTTTGCGATTTGCGGCATGGGATAGTAGTTATTACCAATTTTTTGTAGGTATTCGGGATGGAATTATTGCTATAATTTTTGTCCATCTGACACTCAACTTGGTTGCGGGACTCTATGTTGAGAATTTGGATCGGCTAGCTAGTAGATCTTTACAGAAACTGTTTTTCTCAGCAGCACTATCTGGTATGACTTTGATATTAGGTGAGATATTACTTGGTCCCGTGCATGCCATCCCAATTTCTGTATTGCTTTTGGGAGCGGCTTTTGCTTTTATAGGTTTTGCGGCGCTACGTTATGCTAGGTTTAGTAAGTCTAGCATCGAGGCGTAGCCATTATATTGGGCAAGATAATCAGGTGATAAATTGAAGAATATAAGTTTGACCTATATAGCTCTAGGTTTATTGATTAGCTTTGTGTCTTTATGTGGGCTACGTGCTGGAGCTACTCCTATTGAAGATTATAAGGGTGGTTTTCCAGATGAATTGTTTCATTTTGCTCGTTCATTACAAAGTACAATGGTAATTGCAGAATCTATGAGTATATCGATTCCTGATTTGGATGCAAATAACTTGATGAAGTTTAGTACTCGTGTAGATAATATTTGTGAATTAGGTTATGAATATAGGCCTGGATGTCCTGATTTTTATGAGACTAGAAAGCACAATCTAATTCCTATTGGTAGTGGAAAAATCAGAGGAAGTGGTGTCTATTTGATGCATGGTCTGATCCAGTTGTTGCTACCAGAAGTGAGTGTTCAATCTAGGCTCATATTTGGACGAGTTTTTGCGATTTGTATTGGTGTTGCACTGATATATGTAGTGTATAGTCTGGCTAATTTATTGTTTAATGATAATCGACTGTCAATTGCTTCAGCGGCTTTAGTTGGGTTAATGCCGTCAGTTAGTAACATCATCAGCGCTGTTTCTACAGAGGGACCAGCCCTGCTAGCAGTTGGTATACTGTTATTATCCTCGGCTAACATTGCTATACGAGGCTATTCCTTGCCTAGGAGTTTGATGTTCTGTTTAGGTGTAGCTGCATGCTTATTCACCAAAATGACAGCAATAGTGTCTTTGCCGATAGCGGCATTGTTGTTGCTGCAGAAGGCAGGTTTTCGTTGGCGCTGGATACTGTTGACTTCTTTGTTTGGATTTACAATAATTGCTGTAACGTATCGTATGTATGTTCCTGAAAACGCCGGGGTGGCTCATTGGTATATGGAAAGGGATCCTGGCGAAGTATCTATTCATGGTACTCCAGTGAAGCTTGCCCATCAGAATTATACAAGATCTTTTAGTCGGTATTCAGACGGCTACATGGATAATTTTGGTTCCTACTCGATGAGCTCATCGTTTCTCGATCAACATAACTGTATTTCAAGTGTAAGCACATCTGACACAATACCAAAACCACTATACTTATATGAATGGCAAGATTGTGCTACTGTGTACAATTGGCCTATTTTGCAGTTTTTACCCAATAATGTTACAAGTAATCTTGCAGGTAAGATAATTACTGTTGGATCCTGGGTTATTGTGCCCGAAGGCGTGGTTTTTCAGTCGCCTCAAATAGTGTTGTCTTACGATAACTCCATACAGGAGCTTTGGGAAGGCAAAAGATACACAGGTGTAGGAGGATGGCAGTTCGTATCTTATGAAAAAAAGATACCAGAAAATGTGAGCGAGATAGCAGTGAGATTGTACGTGCCAGGTAAATTCGCCTTTTGGGATAGTGTGATATTGGCAGAAGGATCGTTTGCTGACTCTGCGAGGCCACCTGTGTTTGATGATGTTACCGCAGCTAGTGGTCAATGGAGTGGGTCCCGTTTCACTAATCTTCTTAAGAACGGATCAGGTGAGAAGACTTGGGCAGGAGTTCCCAGTGTAATAGATGATTTGATGAACAAATATGGATCAGGCACTTGGGCCAATCGACTAAATGGACAATTATTTACTCTGTATGATTTTGAACGTACTAGTACAGGTTATATCGATGGATTAAGAGCAATATTTGTCACTTTCTGGGGTTCCTTTGCGGGTGGTGATTGGCCTGGTTTGGCGCGCTGGCACTATGTAGTGGCTATTGGATTTCTAATGCTTTCTGTAGCGGGGTGGATGCGTTACGCATGGTTACATTCAGTAATTAAGCCAGTTGTGCCACAAAGTATTGCATTACCGTTGTTCTTGCTGCTAGTACTATACATTGTGGTTGGGCTTCTTCGCATGGAAGTCTCTGCCGAATGGTCTCCTCCATTATATTATGCTACGGCACGTTTTCTGTTGCCTGCGATTATACCGGTAGTTCTACTTGGATTAGCAGGTATCGACCTTCTAAACAGCAAAAAAATTAGTAGGCTTGTAATTGCTGCACTTGTAGTCGCTGTATTTATGGCCAATACATGGATGTTGCTGAGAGTAGAGTTACCTTACTTTAATTGTACTTCGGAGACTCGGTGGACTTGTACAGATCTTTGATTATGAAAAACTAATGTGCGGTGTATTTGGAGTTATTGGTACTGCTGATGCGGAGGTAGCGAATCGTGTATCACGAGGCATGTACCATCGTGGTCCTGACGATAGTGGAATCTGGATAGACACTACAGATACGCCTGTTACCTTAGTCAACACTCGACTAGCCATCATTGATCTTTCTGATGCAGGGCATATGCCGATGTTAAGCCATAACAGGGAAGTTGCGATCACTTACAATGGCGAGGTATACAATTTTCCTGAGATTCGCTCTGATTTGGAAAAACTAGGTTATACATTTGTGTCGAACAGTGACACTGAAGTAATCTTGAGTGCCTACCAACATTGGGGAGATGCTTGTGTAGAACATTTTCGTGGCATGTTTGCTTTTCTTATTTGGGATGTTAGAAATCAAAGATTATTTGCAGCACGTGATCGGTTAGGTATAAAACCTCTTTATTGGTCCATGGTGGGAGAGAATGTGATACTTGGTTCAGAGTTAAAAACAATTTTAGCGAGTGGTTTGATTGAACCTGTAATGAACTATCAAGCTTTACATCATTATTTGACATTTTACTCTGTTCCTCCTCCACTGACTATGCTAGAGAATGTACATTCTCTTTTACCGGGACATTGTCTAACTTGGGAGAAGGGCACAGTGTCTGTAAAACAGTATTGGGATTTACCTGCAATGACATCTATTGATAGTAAAGACACTAAATATGATGAGATTGAGACGAAACTTGAATTACGTAGACTATTAGAGGAATCAATTAAACTTAGAATGGTGTCTGATGTACCTATTGGAGCATTTTTATCTGGTGGGGTGGACTCTTCTGCAATTGTTGCTTTGATGGCTCGACTGACTGGTGAACGTCTGAAGACTTTTTCCGTAGGTTATGACATTGCGGGAAAGAGTATGGATGAGAGGTATTACGCTGAATTAGTTGCTAAACGGTATGATACTGACCATAATGAAGTCATAATATCTGGTAGAGAGGTAGCTTCACAGCTATCCAATTTTGTTTGCGCTATGGACCAACCGACGGGTGATGGTTTAAATACCTACTTAGTTTCTCGTGCTACATCTAATCATGTCAAAGTATCACTATCCGGCTTAGGTGGAGATGAGCTATTTGCAGGATATAGGCAATACAGATATTTGATGAATGCCGAAAGCATTAGTAGAGTATGGAATAGTACTCCTGAGCTAGCCAAGTCGCTTGGACGTACTTTTTTTGCTGGTTTGGCAGGATTGTCTGGTCGCCCTGCATTATCTGAGGTTCCAGAGTGGTTAGAGTCAAGCTTCCTACATCGTTATCTGCGCACCAGAACACTTTTTAATGAGGAAAGCAAAACTGCTTTGTACACATCAGGAATGTTAGAAAGACAGTCTCTGATGATTCCAAGTATTGATGTACTCGATCCATATCTCAATGATGATGAGTATGATTCCATTATGAAGGTGACTAGATTGGAACTAAAATCATATATGTCTCATATGCTGCTGCGCGATACTGATGTTACAAGCATGGCTCATTCTCTAGAAGTGCGCGTACCATTAATTGATCACAAGTTGGTGGAGTTTGCCGCTAATATTCCAAGCCCAATGAAGCTTGGCAATTCGTCTGCGGGAAAATTTGCTGGACCAACAAAAGTTGTGTTAACTGATGCATTGGTGGACGTGTTGCCCAAACAGATTTTGGAGCGCAAGAAGCAGGGGTTTTTTATGCCGGTCGGGTCCTGGATGCTCAATGATTTAGAGCCTATAGTGTCTGAGGCTTTATCTTCAGATACGGTGAGTAGACGCGGTATTTTCGATTCGGGTGCTGTAAGCGGATTGCGTAGCGATTTTGAAAATGGTAAAGGGTCATATATGAAAGTATGGGCGTTACTTATATTGGAGTTGTGGCAGAGGGAATTCATAGATTGACTTTAGTAACCGGCAACAGTAATTATATCTTATGTAATGGAGAGTGAGCTGAATGGTTGTTGATATACCCCAAACTGATCCTTATGCCAATTATTGTGCTCATAAGGCTGCAATAGATGGTGCCATAACTCGCGTGCTTGATAGTGGTAGGTACATCATGGGTGACGAAGTATTATCATTTGAAAAGGAATTCGCCGAGTATGTTGGTGTTAATTATGCGGCTGGAGTTGCTTCTGGTACAGATGCACTTGAGTTAGCATTGAGGGCTTGTGGTGTTGGTGATGATTCAATTGTATTTACAGTCAGTCATACAGCTGTAGCTACAGTCGCTGCTATTGAGCGTACGGGTGCGGAAGCTATATTGATTGACATTGATCCAGACACTTACAACATGGACGCCAATTGCCTAGAGACCGCGGTATCAAAGTCTTACAATGGACGTGCTATTGCTATAGTTCCTGTACATATTTATGGTCATCCTGCAGACATGGAATCAATACGGAAAATTGCTGATAATAATGAATTGATTGTCATAGAAGATTGTGCTCAGGCCCATGGCGCATCTAAGGATGAGCGGGGAGCAGGTACCTGGGGTCATATGAGTGCTTTCAGTTTCTATCCAACCAAAAACCTTGGTGCTTTAGGTGATGCTGGAGCTGTTCTTACTAATGATATAGATCTTGTGGAAAAAGTTTACAGCTTACGAGAATATGGCTGGACAGATAGATATGTAAGCGATATTCCAGGTATAAATAGTAGGATGGATCCCTTGCAGGCTGCAATTCTCAGGGTCAAATTAGCTAGTCTTGATGCGGAAAATAAACAACGAAGATTTCATGCAGAAAGGTACAGTAAGATTATTGATAAGTCGTCTGTGAATGTTCCGTATGTGCAAAAAGGCGTTCAACATGTTTATCACCAATATGTGATTCAGACAGCAAAACGTGATGAGTTACGAGAACATCTGCTTGGTCTTGGGATAGGAACTGGCATCCATTATCCAGTCCCCGTACATAAGCAGCCTGCTTATAAAGGGCGTGTTGGTACTTCTGGCAGCCTAATTCATACCGAGAGTGTTGCTGACAGAATTCTAAGTTTACCAATGTATCCCGAATTATTGTCCACTGAAGTTGATATTGTGGCAGAACATATTGTAAATTGGGCATACTTGTAATATGTGAGGTGGCACGTACTTGGTTTTATGTTTGTGTCTTTGTTAGTGGACTGACACAGACTGACAAAGAAAATACTTCGAGCATTACGCTATAATTCTGCATAGGAGGAACACCAATTTTATGAACGAATCCATATCGTCCATAGAGAATCATACATGTAGGCTTTGTGATAAACCAACCTTACGTCCTTTTTTGGATCTTGGAAGCATGCCTATTGCCAATGCTTTTCTATCATCTGAGCAGTTGTCAGAACCAGAATATACTTTTAATTTGTACACAGGTTATTGCGAATCTTGTTTCATGGTCCAATTAATTGACACTGTAGACCCAAATATGTTGTTTCATGACAATTATGCATATTTTTCATCAATATCCAATGTGATGGACCAACATTTTGCTGCTTTAGCAAACATAATATCAAATGAAATTTTCTATGATGACAAATTGTCGGTTATAGAAATAGGTTCTAATGATGGTATTTTGCTGGAAAAGATATCTGGCTATTCCTCCAATACTATTGGTATAGAACCTTCATCTAATGTGGCTGAAGTTGCAAAAAACAAAGGTTTAAAAGTTATATCAGAGTTTTTTAATTCAGATCTTGCAGGCAAATTGGTTGTGGACTATAACCCTGCGCAATTGGTTGTAGGGGCAAACGTATTATGTCATATACCAGATTTAAATGAATTGGCACGCGCATTGAATACCGTACTAGATGATGAAGGTGTATTTATTTTCGAAGATCCTTATTTACTAGATATTATGTCGAAGCTTGCCTATGATCAGATTTACGATGAGCATTTTTATTATTTTAGCGTTACAGCTTTGTCTACTTTGTTTGAAAGGCACGGTCTCCGACTATTTAGGGTAGAGCAGATTCCAGTTCATGGAGGATCTATGCGGATTTATGGGTGTAAATCTAAATCTAGACGATCTACTGAACATTCAGTTATTAATCAATTACAAACAGAAAGTGATAAGGGGCTATCTAATCTGGAAAGTTATATTGCTTTCGCAGATAGTGTAAGAAAATCTCGTTCATCCTTAGTTACTCTACTAGGCAAGCTTCAAAATGAAGGCAAACGAATTGTTGGCTATGCAGCTTCATCTAAAGGTACAGTGATACTTAATTATTGTGGGATCGGTGCTGATGTACTGGAATATGTATGTGATAACACACCCTCGAAACAAGGATTGTTTACCCCCGGTACACATATACCTATAGTTTCGATTGAGTCTTTTGCTTCTGACTACCCAGACTATGCTTTTGTACTAGCTTGGAATCACATGAAAGAAATTAGTGATAAGGAAAGTGAATTTCGTAGTCAGGGTGGTAGATTTATCACACATATCCCTGAAGCTCGCATAGTTTAATGTCAATGAATTGCGGAGGCACTAGTTGGATTTTTCAGAAATAGCTGGTCGAAAAGTCCTGATTACGGGAGGTTTAGGTTTTATAGGTAGTAACTTGGCTATACGCTGTGTTGAGTTAGGTGGTCACGTTACTATAATTACACGCTCTTTGACTAAGAAAGAAAATCTTGGTTCTGTGTTAAATCGGGTGACAATCCACGAATTAAATCTAAGTACAGCTGATAATGCAAGGGAAGGGCTTCAATCTTTGTTGGTGGGTCAGGATTATATTTTTCATATGGCAGCTCAGACAAGTCATGTGGATTCTATGCTGTCACCCACAGCAGATTTAGCAGCAAATTGTGGCGTAACTCTGGAACTGCTTGAAAGTTGCCGACAAATTTGTCCAAATGCTAGCATAGTTATGCCAGGTACTGTAACGCAACTAGGACGTGCTACCAATCTGCCTGTAAGTGAAGATCATTCAGACTGGCCACTTACCTTGTATGACGCTCACAAACTTACTTGTGAGAAATATTTATATGTTTATTATATGAACTATGGCCTCAAGACAACAATGCTTCGTCTAGCTAATGTTTTTGGGGAGCGCCAGCGTGTGAATAATCCTAAAAGGGGCATACTCAACTATATGCTATGGAGGGCTATAAATGGGAAGGATTTGACTGTTTACGAGCCGGGCAATTTCATACGGGACTATTCGTATGTACAGAATTGTGTTGATGCCCTGATACTAGCCGGAATTTCGTCAAAGACAAATGGAAAAGCATATATATTTGGGTCAGGTATTGGTTTAGAGTTCCAGGAAATGGTTAATGAGGTTGTTGAGACAGTGCATAGCTTGACTGGCATCAAATCAGATATTGTCAGGGTTCCTTTCCCCGTTGATGAGAAGAAAATGGATGTTGGGGATTTTGCTGCCAATAACAGTAAATTATGTGATGACACAGGTTGGTATCCTCGTATTGGCTTTGTTGACGGTTTGAGTAACACTATAAATTATTATATTGAAGGACTTGGGGAGGCTTTGGATGAGCAATAAGTTGACCGAGTTATTATCTGGTAAACGTGCAGTGGTGACCGGAGGATTAGGATTTATTGGTAGTAATCTTGTTCATGCTTTGGTCGATATCGGGGCATATGTTACTATCATTGATTCTTTGGATCCAAGGTCTGGTGGAGATATTGCCAATATTCAGGGCATTGAGGACAAGATAGATTTAGTTTCTGCAGACATATGTGAGTTTGAGGCAGTAGCGTCTGTTGTGCAAAATGCAGCTTATGTGTTTCACTGTGCTGCTCATACATCACATCCGTACTCTATGCGTGACCCTCAGCTCGATGTATCTGTCAACTGTATTGGAACTTTAAATGTACTGGAATCTGTGCGTAGATTGAGGCCAAATGCAAAAATGGTTTATGTGGGAACTAGTACACAAATCGGTCCTATGACTAGCAGTCCAATTACTGAAAGCCACAGGGTAGCTCCTGTGGATATTTACTCGGCCAATAAAGCGGCTGCAGAGTACTATTGTCGGATTTATGCAAACGCGCATGATATAGATGTAAATGTTGTGCGACTACCAAATGTATATGGTCCTAGAGCCAATATCAAAAGTCCTGACTTTGGTTTCATAAACTATTTTATAGGCTTAGCTTTAAATGGTCAATCTCTTACTATTTATGGAGATGGTTCACAATTGCGGAGCGTTCTATATGTGAAAGATGCTATAGATGCTTTAATCTTAGCATCTTGTTCAGAATTTACCGGAACAGTATGGTTCGCAGCAAACGAAAATTCGATAAGTGTAAACGAACTTGCTAGGAATATTGTGGCAGCATGTGACTCTGGTGAGATTGTCAATGTTGAATGGCCTGATAATAGGAAGCGCATTGACGTTGGCGATATTGTTATAGATTGTTCAAAGATTGGTGGAGATTTAGGGTGGAATCCTAAAGTCAGTCTTGAAGATGGATTGCGCAAGACGGTTAAATACTGGAAATCTGTAACACAATAGTTGTATTACAAATCGTACATACTGTTTCACTGGTGCATTAGTTTTCTAGCATATATAATTCACTGCTTTGATCCTTTAATCGGATATTTGTTAATTTACTAAACATAATAATTGTCAAATATGGTTATGGATAGATTATGGAGGTGTATACAGTGATCAAACATATTCTTGTTACGGGTGGTTTAGGACATATAGGTTCTGCGTTGATCCGACATGTCTCTGAATTAGCTAATGTTGAACGTGTGACGATCATGGACAACTTGTTGACACAGAGATATGCGTCATTGTTTCACCTTCCTTCAGGTATAGACTACACGTTTATTGAGGGAGATGTCATGACATCTACTCATATGGATTGTGCATTGGAAGGTGTAGATGCGGTAGTTCATTTGGCAGCTATAACTGACGCGGAAGGTAGTTTTGATAAATCTGAAGATGTTAACAAGATAAATCTTGATGGTACTAAGAGTGTAATTGATGCGTGCTTGCGCAACAGCGTACGCCGGTTGATTTTTCCATCAACAACTAGTGTATACGGACCGATTAGTGGTATTGCACTTGAAGACAGCCACCGAAGTGATTTGCAGCCACAAAGTCCATATGCTGTTAGTAAGTTAGCTGCAGAGGATCAAGTATTAATAGCAACTCAGCAAAGTGTTATCGATGGTGTTGTGCTTCGCTTGGGAACTATTTTTGGCCCAAGTATAGGCATGCGTTTCCACACAGCAGTAAACAAATTCATTTATCATTCTGTGATTGGAAGACCACTTACTGTTTGGGAAGATGCTGTTGATTTAGTGAGGCCTTACTTGGATCTTCACGATGCGGTGAGAGCTATAAGTTTTATGCTAACTTCAAATCAATATTCAGGTGAAATATACAATGTAGTTACCTTGAATGCTACACTTGATCAGATAATTGATGAAATCAAAGTTAATATACCTGACATAGATATTGAATATACATCTACTCGTATGCTAAATCAAGTGTCTTATCATGTGAACGACGACAAGATTAGAGATACAGGTTTTACTTATTCTGGTAACTTGAAAGTTGGAATTCGAGATACATACCATCTCTTGAAAAGTTTGTGTGTGTGAAAATAGTATAAGATCGTTGAATTAAAATGCAATACAATAATCCGTGGGTTGAATATTGGAATAAAGACAACATTTGGTCAAGATCTGCATTTTGGCGTAGGCAGATGGAGGTGTTTGTTAGACTGACAGCAGATGTTATGGATTACAACGCAAATGATAAAGTGCTTGATTTCGGTTGTGGAAGCGGCAATTTTGCGGAGATTACTGCGGACAAGATAGGGTCTATTTTGTGTGCCGATATGTCAGAGAATTATGTTTCCGTCTGTGCAAATAAGTTTTCGGAAGTGTCTAATGTGTCAGTAGTACGTGTTAATCCGGATCTAAGCGATCTTACAAGTCTAGGAAGTGGGTTTACTAAGGTGATATGTTTTAGTGTCATGCATTACTTTCCAGATTTAGATTATGTGGCTAGGTTTATAAAAGATGTACAACAAATTGCTGTTCCAGGCACTAAATTGCTCATTGGTGATATTGGAAATAATAACCGCACTTGGATAGACAATTTGAGGGCGCTAACTTTTACCTTGAGGGAAGGTATGTTTGTCGATGCTCTTAAATTGATTGCAAGGATATGGTTAGTAGATCCAAATTATCGCAAGATAAAACAAGGTGGTGACAGCTATTTATTTATACCTGATACATATCTAATGGAATTAGGTGCAGAATTAGGAGTCAAGGTGACTAATGTAGAAACACAACTCACTGTTAATGCAAATTATAAACATGTGTTGATAGAATATTAATCGTGAAACCCAATGATGAGAGGTATATTTGATTTTGAGCAATAAGAAAATAATTATTCTGGGCGGTGGTATTTCAGGCTTAACAGTTGCTTGGCGTTTGCAGGAACTAGGGTTTCAAGCAGAAGTGTGTGAGTCTAATGAGTTTGTAGGAGGCTTGGCTGGTACAGTTCGACCTGAAGACGGTAGGTACTGTCTTGATTTTGGACCACATTTTTTCATCACTCAGAAACAGGAGATTGTTGAACGTATAACTGATTTGTTGGCGGATGATGTGCTCAGTTTTGAGAGAAGCGCTCAACTTTATGTGCTGGGTAGGTTTCTTGATTATCCACTTAGCGCAAAAAATGTACTGCTTAATTTTCCGCTCTCTGATGCGATAGCTTCTATTATCACTTTTGCATGGGCACAACTCAAGGCAGCTGCCAAGTATCTGTTAAGTACTGACTCCACAAGCGTTAATTTTGGTGACTGGGCTACAGCAAATTTTGGTAATCACTTAGCGAAAATATTCTTTAGACCATATACAGAAGGTTTCTGGAAAATACCTTGTGAAAATCTTTCGTCTGAGATAATTCCTACCAGTACAAGGCTCAATTTTATGAAGAGTATGAAAATGATGTTTTTGAGAAAGGTAAGTGGGCCAGCTAAGTCACTCACAGAAAGGGAGCTTGTTTTACCACTGCGCTATCCAAAGAGAGGATATGGCGTTATTGCTGAGAATATTGCAGACAGAGTGCTCAATATGGGTGGGATTATTCGTCAAAATACTCGAGTTGTAAAGGTGAAATTGCGAGATGACGGAACATATTTAGTGAAGGTTGCTCAGGATGATAATTTGATTGAGTTGCATGCTGATCATGTAATATCGACAATTCCAATACCTAATTTAGTCAACATGATGTCACCAGAAGCTCCATCAATAGTAAGCCAAAGTGCAGACAAACTGGGGTATTTGTCCCTTATAGTTCTCTATGTTGTCACCACGAAGAATGACTTACTTGATACCTCATATGTGTACTACTTAGACCGTCCTTATCATCGTCTTGCGGAGATGGATAAGTTTTGTGATTCTCTGTCTCCAGATGGAGAAAATATGCTCGCAGTGGAATTTTCTTGTCATCGCGGTGATGAGATTTGGAATATGAATGAACAGGATCTTCTAGAGCTAGCATTGCCACATTTAGAGCATGATAACATCCTCATTCGTAATGAGGTCGACAAACTTTTTGTGGTGCGTGCTGGTCACGCTTACCCAATTCGGTACCTTGACTTTAGGAATAATCTTGACACATTTCTCGACTATGTTGGCGAGCAGCATAACTTAGATGTATTAGGACGTACAGGCGAATATATGTATATTGATAGTGACCAGTGCATGGAAAGGGCACTGGTACTGGCAGACAAAATAGCGGACAAACTGCAATGAGCATTATTTTAAATCGATACTCACTCTATATATTGAAGCAAAATAGTAGTGCGTACTTTGTCAACATTACTATGACAATGCAGGCTGCTCCGCATAAGATTATTTGACTATCGCATATTGGAGAATTCTGATGAAAGCATTTTTGCGAAAAATGGCTATAAATATGGGAGTGTTTGGTGAGATATTAATTTTCTTGTGGCAGCGCAAGTTGTGGTGGATGATTCCTATGGTTGTGGTACTTCTTTCATTTGGAATGTTGTTGATGTTTGCTTCTGCATCTGGTGTGGGTCCTTTCATTTACACACTTTTTTAAAATCATTGATCTAGAAATAGAACTGTTACCGATTATCGTTATACATGCATTCTGACAAATCATTAGGTCTTAATAGGATTCTAAATATACGTGTATTACTGCTGTTTGCTATTGTAGTGGTGGCAATGCACGGATTGCGGCTAACTATGGGTGACCTGTCCCTAGTACGTGCGTGGGATTACTTGGAACAATACGTTACAGTGAGATATGGGGATAGTTTGTTGTGGAAGGAATATGGATTTCATCTCTGGTACCCACTTGCTCGTGGAGGATTCTCTTTTCTCACGCATGGTGACAATGATCTATTATTTGGTGTACTTGGGTTATTTTTTCCGATACATTGGTCTTATATAGCACACAGAATTGTCACTATTTTCATATCTTGTCTGGGTATGTACCTGTTTATCAGAGATGTGCCCAAAATAGGGGAAGTGGGAGCTGCCCTCGGAGGGCTCGTATTTGCTTTTGTTGTAAACATAATATATGAAGATGTTTTCACGCCTGCTTGGCTTCCTTTGTTTTTCTTTGTGTCTAATAGAGCTATAGGTTCCCGTTCTTTATACCCTATATTTTTTGCAGGTCTACTTTTAGGTTTCGTTTTGTACAACCATGTTAGGATAGGTTTGGTGCAGGCCCCATTGCATCTAGTACTGGTTTTAACGTTGTATTCTGCTAAACGATCGAATATAGTTCCTGCTCTTACACGTTTGGTTGGCATTTGGTGTATTGGGTTAGTTATGTTTGCACCTATGCTATTGGAGTTGTGGAGTGTTCTTCCTACTGCTACTCGGAATATGTGGGGAGATTCGCACGTACAAGAACTCAGTGTCGCTGCTACCAGTTTCTTGAGTCCCTTAACTTACCTAACATATTTTTCGCAAGTCGGTCTAATTCCTTACATAGGATTTGTGGTGGGTGTGACCCTAACAAACAAACCTAGAGAGATTCGGGCACTATTGTGGGTTATGTTGACTATGGTGCTAATTAGATACATGGTTTACCCATGGCTTACTGTATGGTCATGGTTTGACCAAGTAAGAACTCTCAAAAATTTGTCATACATTATTAATTCATTACCAGTATTTTTTATTCCAGTAGCGATATGGGGATTGGTACAGTTAGCGCATGGAATCGAACAGCCCACATGGTTTCGCTATATGCGGAAAAGACCCAAATTAACTTGTGTGTTGATAATCATTGTTACATCTACTCAATTATATAGAACAGCATTGGCTTGGAATTTATCATGGAGTACAGGACAATTTTACGTGCTCTACGCCATATCATATATCAGCGTTGTGGTCACTGTTATGTTATTGATTATTAATCGACGCTTGGAATTAAACCTCAATGATTTTTCAAGATGGTTTTCAAATGCAGCAAAATTAAGTAGGCGCGCACTACCATTCTTTTGTGTATGTATTCTAGATAGTTGGTTTCAGACTTTGCGCTTTGCCTCGGTGAATATTTTGGCAATGTCTTCATTCCAAGCAGTAAGTAGTCCTGCATATGAATATATATCTGCGCAATCAAACCCAGAATTTGCCAAGACTGCTGTAGTCTGGCAAACTGCTGTGCAATCTGTTGCACCTCCTAGATATGGAGTACCCACAATTAATGGATATTCAAGCGTAGTCCCTGATCGATATGCCAGATTCTGGATGGCGTTGATTGATCCAATTATGGATCGCTCAGAAGAGATTCGGAATGATTATTTAAACTACCCTAGAAGGTTACCTTTGTATTGGAATAGTGATGATGTGGAAGATGGTGGAAATATAGATAGTATTGTCTATAGACCTTTGTTGAATCTGATGGGAACAAAGTATGTGTCTTCAGGTAGGATGATAAATGATTCGGACAGCTATCAGCTTACATCTATTGATATTGGTACTACAGAGATTTCCGAAGTACCATGGTGGGCCATACTAGCTCGCCAGTTGGTTGGGTTACCACAGAAAACCCAACCCCCATTTTGGCAAGATGTCTATCTCTATCGGAATGAAGATGTTTTTCCTGAAGCATGGATTGCATTTGATACGGTAGTTTTTTCAGACACAGATGCGTTATTCGAGGGAATGACTACTGCATCTAATGTGGATTTACGAGAAAAAGTGTATGTGTTAGCTTCAGAAACTGAAGTTTTATCGTTGGTTAATGTACCTGGCCAAGCAACAGGATCAGTCATTATTGAGTCTTATCATCCTGATCGCATTGAATTTGATGTTGATGCATCACAGGCTGGAATCTTAGTTTATCCTGATAACAATTCTCAAGGCTGGAAGGTAGAAATCAACGGCAAACAATCAGAACTGTTGAACGTATACGGTACATTCAAAGGTGTTATCGTACCTCAGGGATCTAGTGAAGTCATAATGTATTATCGTCCTGAATTCACCTTGTTTGCTATGAAGGTAGCATTGTCTCTAGCTTTATCCATTGTATTTTGGGGTGCGGCTATCGTGATGCTTGCCAAGTTTAGGGACTCTACAGATGTTGTTAGTTAGCTAGCTATCCTTGAGTTCTCACAGGTCAATCAAACAATCAACGTTACTGTATAAATAGTACATAGGTATTTTCATTGTTTTCAAACAAATTAATTAATAATTTTGTCGTGCGTGTGGTGTTATCTATATGGATGTTGGCAGCTGTGTCAATCAGACTACGCGTGAACATATATGAACCATTTACTAATTTCCTAAAAGTTTATGGTTTGTGGCCATCTATGATATGGCTGCAAGATATTAAGCTTTGGATCGGATTCTAATAGTTAGGAAACAGGGAATTTAATGTTTATATCAGCAAGTATTTGCCTAATATATACAATCTCATGTTTGATCATTGGATTGTTGTCGCTTCCAGTAGTTGGTGTTGCACGGAGTACCTGGCGCAATTATTCTGCATTGGCAATCATAGCGACTGCGTTGATGCTAGGTCAATGTCTGTTCGTAATTGCATGGACAGGACTTGGTTTACTGGGATATTTCTTGCTGGTCCCTATTATTGTACTGGTGACATTTATTGTATCAATAGGAATAATATTTGTACGTGGGGATATGGCAGTTTTATTTAATCGGTTATTTGGTCAGATAACTCATCATTTTCTTGCACTGCCACCGCATATGAAATTTGTAGAAATTCTAGTGGTTTTGGTAGTGATACTACTCGGCATTTTTAATGCTAGTTTACCTGTTAGGTTTGGTGCTGGTGACGGCATCTTTTTCTATATGGTATTGCCCAAGTTGATGGCTGCATCTGGTAGTCTGATGCCTGTAATTGGATATGAACATACCCATAGCATATCCGGACTATTCGGTGAAATGCATCATTCGGTCTTGTTAGCACTAAATAACGAGCAGGCAGCTTTGTTATTTGTTTGGGTCACTACTCTAACTATGCTTGCTATCTTGGTATCTCTCTGCGGAAGTTTAGGTGTAGGAAATGTAGGCAAAGTAGTTGCTATGGTAATGATGTTATCATCTACCACTGTAAGTTTTTATATGATTGATGGTAAAGTGGATATTTTTGCCGCATGTTTGGGGATTGCAGCTTTGTATTGGATTGTGGAGATCAAACGATCTTCAGTAAATTGGTCAGCTTTTTGTCTGGCTGGTCTATTTACTGGATTTGCTGTAGTTGCTAAAGCGACATATGCAATCGCCGTGGCTTTACCAATATCTATAATACTATTGTGGGAAGTGCGCAAATCCCGGTATCAAATGCATGTGTGGATTGGTTTCATTCTCATTATGATCTTGCCTTTTCTGACACTTGTCGTAAAGAATAGCGTCCTTTTCCAAGAACCGTTTGCTCCATTTATTTTTTTGGATGGGCAAATTGGCGACAAATATAATTCGCAAGGATATTGGAATTCTCTGGATGTTGCGCGTAACATATTGTTTACTTATCCGTTGGCATTGGTGTATGGTGATTATGTTTTTCAATACGGTAATCTATCAGGGTTGTATCTGGCGTTTGCACCGCTTATATTGCTAATACCCATTAGTTCGTGGAGAAATCATAATATCCTAATACGTTTTAGCATAGTAATTCTAATTACGGTATTAGTTGGGGCAGTCTTACAAGCGCGGTATTTTGCGCCGAGGTTTATGCTGCCGGCTTTACTATCACTTATACCTGTTATTGCCTTCGCTGCCGAAAAGGCGTTTTACTCTAGTGGGAAATATTCATGGTTTAGATATGTGATTGTAATGTGTTTGTGTATTGGTTTGATTGGTTACTCAACTATCGAACAGGATATGAAAAGGTTGTTTCGCTACAAGGTACAAGGTGTTGGGATATGTGACCTAGAGGGATTTCCGTTGCCTGAGTGTCACGATATGTTGGCTATGAATGCACTAGCTGGAGTAGGCGATCGCATCAATGTGAGTAGCGGATATACTTATTGGTTGCGAAGCGATCTTATTCAATGTATGGCAACCAAAGACGAACAAAATCTCCTTAGGGGTGGTCCCGATAATGTGTTTAAGTTGTATGATCTTGGATTCCAATATGTCGAAAAAGTGGGTGACCCATGGGATTTGAGCAATGTACCGGCAAGTTTGAGTATAAGTGCTAAATACAGTCGTGATGCCAGAGGATTGAGTCCAGCAGTAAATATTTATGAAATAAGCGCAAAAGACCCCAAAATTACACCTACCTTTGGGTGTAGCCAAGTTAATCACCCAGCATGGGGTGTGGTAGTAAGGAATTGAACATAACATGCTAAATATATTTAATTTTCGGGCTAATTTACATACCAAATTAGTAGTGATTATCAGCCTTTTGTTTATGGCAGTATGGTATATGAAATCACCTTTTGGAAGTTACTGGATCAATGCTGGGGATGCCTGGGTGGATGGTGCAGTTCTTACAAGTGTTGAAAATGCGAAGCGTATTGGTTGGCAAGAAACTCAGTTTTTTCCTATTAGAGGTGTAGCCGATACTATTGGCACTGTATCGTTGACCCCTGAGCGTGGCTATGCTTATGTTTATACACATTGGCCGTCTGGTTATGAATGGATTGCATTTGCGTTAGATTACATCGGAGTGGATTCATTGTCTAGCCACCGCATTGTAATGTTATTTCTTTCTACTTCCGGACTGATTTTGTGGGCAGCTGTTTGGAGAAGATATAGTGATTATAAAGTCGGAGCATATTTTTTTGGTATCGGTGGGATCTCATACTGGTTTCTAAGTTGGAGCACTACACTTGGCTATTGGGTGCCTTATGTGACATTATTGTCAGGTGCGCAATTATACCTTTGGTTTGTGTCAGGTCGTTGGGCTACTAGTAGGTTTGTGTGGTCTTGGATCTTGTTATTGGTTACAAGCCTATTGTCATTACAATTGCTCCCTTGGTCCTTTGTTGTTCTAGGAGGATTGGTGTGTTTTCATCGTATTAATATTTCTTGGCGACAATTTTCCTTGTTAATGACCGCACCTGTGTTAGGTATCGGATCTTTGTTCACTCGTATTTACTTATTGTCCAACCAACATGGATTGAATGAGATATCCTCAAGGGTCGCAGAAAGAACCGATTGGTTGAACTACCTTACTTCTGCAAACTATTATGGTCTGCTTTTAATCCGAATTGAATATTATCTTGGTATAGGTATTACTTTGTTGATAATTTATCATGTTGTTAATCTGTCTGCTACTCAAAAATATACACAAATAAGTGATTTTGACTTTCTTTGGATCATAACTTCGCTAGGTGGCATTGTTTGGTGGTTTCTGTTTCCACAACAGCATGCAGAACATCCTGCGACAATTGTGTTATTTGCGCTTGCTCAAACCGCACTATGGGCAAAGTTGTTGTCTGGAAATCTAAATCTTACACTAATAGGATCAAAGATCAATGGATTTGTGGTTGCTGTTTTTGTTGGTGGTCTTGTAATGCGTGTTTCAGTTGGTTACTTTAATAAGATAGTTCCAATACCAAACGAGTTGTCAAAACAATTAGTATCAGGTGTATGTGCTACGGATGGCATGATGATGCCAGCAATCCAGTCATTAGTAGGTGTTCCATGTCCTCATGTTGGTTCAAAGCGTTTTGGGGGAGATAACATAAGCTGGGAGATTGATAATTGTGATGGCAAAGTGAAAAGTGGATCCTTTATACATTTTGATTATATTCCACGAGTCAATTTACCAGTATTGGATGATCTATATATCATGTATCGTCGATGGCGTAATCCGGGAAACAATAATATGTACTTATCGTCAATAAAACAAGATTATTATATTGCTGGGCAGCCCAATGCAGATGTTGTGTGGAAAGACGGTCCAGTTAGTGTTTATCATCCTGTGAATTATTGTGTGAGCGGCCCTACGGATCCGTGGTAGTTTGCTTACACAATCTAAAACTTGTCTGTGTACTTTATCGATATAACAGTTAATCTGTGATTGCTATCACTACTGTAATGAACTACTATGTATAATAATTGGAGGGATTCGAGCATGCTAATTCCAACATTGATAATGGCTGCAATCGCAGTCATACTAGGTGTGGTTGCTTATTATCAAGGTGGAGATCAACACATTGTTGGTATGCGAGTCTCTTATAAAATGATGATAGAAGTGTTACCTTTGCTATTGATCGCATTAGTGGTAGCTGGTATGGCTCAGGTATTAGCTGAGGAATACCAATCATTCATTTCTGAGTGGCTTGGCCCACAATCTGGCTTGCGAGGAATATTGATTGGATCAATGCTTGGCACTTTAACACCCGGTGGACCGGTCGTAACAGTCCCAATCCTTGCTGGACTTCTGCGTTCTGGTAGCAGTGTGGGAGTTGCTGTTGCTTATCTAACAGGATGGGGCTTGTGGTCTTTGGACCGTCTGCCATTAGAAATTGGACTTCTGGGATGGAAGTTTACTGTTATCAGAATTGTAAGTGTATGTTTACTTGCACCAATTGCTGGTTTGATAGCACAGACTCTCTTTGCAGAATCTATATGATTTAGGAGGTACATGCAATTATGCGGGTATTTATTGCAGGTATAGATGGATACTTAGGATGGCCGCTTGCACAGTTTTTAGCTGCGCGTGGACATCAGGTTGGTGGAGTTGATGGTTATCAACGTAGGCAGTGGGTTTCAGAAATGGGCAGCCAGAGTGCTACGCCAATTTTGGGCATGGATAATCGTAAGCGTGCTTATCAAGATGCTTTCGGTGAAAAACTGTGGTTTAGAGAAGGCGATTTAACGAATTGGGAATTTGTGCGTGACTCTGTGTCAGATTTTCAACCAGAAGCTATAGTACATTTGGGTGAGTGTCCTTCAGCACCATATTCCATGATTGATTTAGAGCATACGGTTCTAGTTCAGCAAAATAATATTGTAGGAACTCTAAATATATTACATGCTATGCGAGACATTACACCCGATGCTCACTTGGTTAAGTTGGGCACTATGGGTGAATATGGCACACCAAATATTGATATTCCAGAAGGATTTTTTGAAATAGAGTATCAGGGTAGAAAGGATGTGCTGCCTTTTCCTAGGCAAGCAGGATCTTGGTATCATTGGAGTAAGGTGCATGATAGTAACAATGTCATGTTTGCTTGTAAGATGTGGGGATTGCGTAGTACTGACATTATGCAAGGGGTAGTGTTTGGTACCCGTGTTGATAAAATGCAGGATGATGAGAGGATGATTACTAGAGTGGATTTCGATCAAGCATTTGGTACGATCATCAATCGCTTTTGCTGTCAGGCCATTATCGGTCATCCAATTACTCCTTATGGTAATGGTGGTCAGAAGCGCAGTTTTATACCATTGAAAGATTCTATGCAATGTTTGACGTTAGTTGTTGAAAATCCACCTGCTACAACTGAATATCGAGTTTTCAATCAATTCCAAGGTGTATTTACAGTTAAGGAACTAGCTCTTAAAGTTCGCCAAGTAGCTGCTGAAATTGGTTTTGATGTTCCAATCACTAATCTAGAAAATCCGCGGATTGAATCTGAAGATCATTACTACAATCCTAAACATCAGGCTCTTCTTGATTTAGGTTATCATCCTACTGAAGATATTGATAAGGAAGTACTGATGATGATCGAGGACTTAATGAAGTATAGCGATAGAATAGAAGCTTATAAGGATGTACTGATTCCGGATGTGCGCTGGAATGGATCCAGAAAGAAGGTGCAAACAATTTAGTCTTGTCGTAAAGCCGAATTGACTCTGATGAAAAATATTAGTGTTTTGGTGACTGGCGGAGCTGGATTTATTGGGGCAAATCTAGTCCGTCTGATGCTTGAGTATGGTTACAAAATTACTGTCTTAGACAATTTCAGTACAGGAAGATATGCATATTTAGAAGGTTTGCCTGTTGATATTGTTGAGGGAGACGTATTGGACAGAGATCTTTTAGCTAAAGTAATAAGATCCCATCACTCTATTGTACATTTGGCAGCTCAGACAGGCGTTCCTGGTTCCTTGATTGACCCTTATAAGGACTGTGAAACAAATGTAGTAGGCACTCTTAATGTTCTAGAAGCATGTCGCGCAGCTAAAGAGAGTTCTGACACGAAGGTGTCACAGAAGATAGTTTTTGCGTCTTCTAATGCACCTTTGGGTAGACAAATACCGCCTGCTTCTGAAGATAAGGCGCCTTTGCCAGTCTCTCCATATGGAGCCAGCAAGCTCGCAGCAGAGGCCTACTGCTTGGCCTACTATGGATCTTGGGGATTAAATACAATTGTCCTGCGGTTTGGTAACGTGTATGGGCCTTTTTCCGAGCATAAAGGCAGTGTGGTTCCCGAGTTCTTTAAGGCAATTTGTAATAATAATGTTATTACAATGCATGGAGATGGAGAGCAGACACGAGATTTTGTGTATGTTGCGGATTTGTGCAGGGCAGTGTTACTGGCGCTGGACTGTGATATGGGTGGCGAAGTATACCAAATTGCCACAGGGATTGAAACTAGTATTAATAGATTAGTTGAAATTGTCCAAGATGTGTCTGGAAGCGATACACGTATTTGTAACGCTCCGACTAGACATGGAGACGTGCGAAAGAATTATTCTATGATTACAAAGGCACGTGAGATTTTAGGTTGGGAACCAGAAGTAAATTTGAACTTGGGTTTACGTGAAACATACGAATGGTTTGTCAATTATGCATAGGAGTCAAATTTGATTAGCGGAGTCCGCATTTTAGGTTTGGTTATTGGGGCTTTTGTCCTGATTTATTCTTTTTTTATGCGACGATCGGGTAAGCTTAGAAGAGGAGAGCTTTTCTTAGCTCAATTTCTGTTTGTTTCAGTATGGATTATTGCCATTTATCCACCCATAGTTGACGTGTTAGCATCAATATTTCAACTGGAAGGACGCTTGTTCTCTATTGCTATTTTATCTAGCTTTGTTTCTTTTCTTTTGATCATACATCTCATTATCAGATTGTCCATCATGCGCAGGTCTTTTGGTGATTTGGTACAAGCATTAGCTCTGACTTCATATGGTAAGGATAATGTTTCTGGATCAGACGTGGCCAATATTGCTGTTGTTATTCCTGCATATAATGAGGAAGGTGTTATTGCTAAGGTGCTTGATAGAGTCCCTAAACAAGTACTAGGCATGAGCATTAGATCTATAGTGATTATTGATGGTGCTTCCGATCGCACCGGTGATGTAGTTCAGAGCCAAGGCGGATTAGCAGTGTTCCATGTAGTAAATCGTGGACAAGGAGATGCATTGCGGACTGGTTTTGAAATAGCTTGTAGAGAAGGTGCGGAGATTGTAGTCACTATGGACGCGGATGGACAGCATCGTCCAGAGGAAATTGAACGCCTAATATCACCAATTCTTGAAGGGCAAGCAGACTATGTGATGGGTTCGCGTTTCTTGGGTCATTACTCTGACCGCAATAGTGCTAGGCATGCAGGAATATTATTATATTCGTCTATATTGTCTTTTTTTGCTAGAACTAAAATTACGGATTGCACCAACGGGTTTAGGGCTATACGAGCTTCGTCTCTCACCGGATTAGAGTTACGTGAACCTCAATTCAGTGCCCCTGAATTGATTTTAGAGGCAGTTAATAAAGGGTTATCCATTAAGGAAGTGCCAGTTTCAATCATGTCTAGACAATTGGGCGTTAGCAAAAAACCTAGTGGCATTGCATATCCGCTAAGATTTGGTTTGGCCATATTAAAAGCTTGGTTGAGGTCGTAGACATTGTTATTGATTTCTTTCCCCAGTGAGTTCTAGTACCTTAATGTTGTTGAGGTTGTGAAATTGAGTAAACGAATTGCCTGTGTTACGCTTGATATCGAGTCAGATTTGTTGGACAAAAGCGGTCGTATACACATGTTTGAGAATACTGATTTAATGAGGCGATATTCTACTATTGTTCAAAAACATAAAATCAAAGTTACTGGATTTTTGGTCACATCCCTCATTGAAAAATATAGTGCTGAAATTGGGCGTTTGTCGCATACCATTCCAATTGAGTTTGGTGTTCATTCACACAGCCATGAAAGAAGGTTGAAATATTTTGCTGACGAAGTATCCAGTTCAATTGCTGCATACGAGGACTTTTTTGGAGCTCCACCAATAGGATATCGGGCACCAAATGGCTTGATAAATAGGGAAGGTATTATCTCTTTAATAGAAAATCAATTCAAATATGATGCGAGTATATTTCCTTCAATACGTATGGACGAATATGGATACTCAAATTTACACCTACCAAATAAACCGTTTCGTTTTGTTCATTCAGGGAATGAGATAATCGAACTGCCAGCAGCTTGCTTAGATACCATTCGATTAGTGTTTTCTATGAGCTACATAAAGTTCTTGGGTCTGGATATATACAAGACTTTAATGCGGTTTTTTCCTTTGCCAGATGTAGTAGTTTTAGATTCGCATCCTTATGACTACTACACAAATAGAATTGCAGCTAATATTCGTGGATGGAAGCGATACGCTCATCTACGAAATGGCGATAAAGCATTCGAGGTGTTTGAGTCGGTTGTTACATTGTTACAAGAAAAAGGATATGAATTCATGTTTATGAGTGAATTGTATAAATATGTTACAGATTTACCCAAACCACCAACGGTTTCTGTGGAAAAATTGCGTTAGGGGAATGTTTAGTATTATATAGGGAATGTTAGAAGCACTCATGTTGCATTGTTATTGATTTATCTATTGGTTGAATATAATGCAACATTCTGTTAACATTAATAATCTGTTACGTTAATATTCCAAAAAAGATTTTGTAAATTTATTAATGCCTTTACTTTCAACACAGCTGTCCGAAATAGTGCTTGCCGGAGTCTCTGCAGCTCAGCAAGATGGAGCGCTTCCATCTTTTGAATTGCCGGAACAGATTCATCTGACTCGTCCCAAAAGACGGGAATGGGGTGATTATTCATCTGCGCTGCCATTGCAACTTGCAAAACGCATTGGCCACTCTCCTGTTGATATAGCTAATCATATTCAAGACCATTTGCCTAAGAGTCAAATACTTGCGCATTCGACTGTATCGGAACCTGGTTTTCTAAATGTGACTTTGTCGTCAGACTGGTTGTGCTCACAGGTGTCTAGAGTGATTAATGCAGGTTCTAGCTTTGCGGATCTAAAATTGTACTCCAATAAAAGCGCTCAAGTAGAATTTGTCAGTGCAAATCCTACCGGCCCACTAACAGTTGGACATGGACGTGGTGGTGTACTGGGTGACACATTATCCAATTTGCTTGGTGCGGTAGGATACCAAGTCACTCGAGAATTCTATTACAACAATGCTGGGCAACAGATGAGAAAACTAGGTGAGTCCTTAAGGGTTAGGTACTTGCAGTCTCTTGGTATAACTGCACAGTTGTTGGAAGATCACTACCAGGGCGAATATCTCATGTCCTTAGGTGCAGAGCTTGTAGAACATCATTCCGATAGTTTGTCGGAAGAGGACTGGGAGACTTTCAAGGATTTGGCTGAAGAGGATATTGCTGCTAAGCAACATAGTACTTTGAGCAGACTTAACATTGTGATGGATGTGTTATTCAACGAGCAATCACTCTATGAAGATGGTTCAATAGACAAAGTAGTTGACAAACTTAGACAGAAAAAATTGGCTTATGATAAAGATGGTGCCGTGTGGTTTGCTGTTAATAACTTAGGTGGGTCGGATGATAGAGTAATAGTGAAATCAACTGGAGAACCAACATATAGGTTGCCCGACATTGCATATCATTGTAACAAAATGGAAAGAAAATTTGATCTGGTGATAGATGTTATGGGGGCAGATCATAAAGATTCGTTCCCTGATGTAATATTAGGGGTCAAGGCGATGGGTTATGAGTTCGATAGGATAAAACTGCTAATGCATCAATTTGTCAACATTAAGGGCGAACGTATGAGTAAAAGGTCTGGTAACTTTATCAGTTTGGATGACCTGATCGATGAAGTTGGTGCCGATGTGGTGCGGTTTTTTATGCTAATGCGTGCATCTGAAAGTCATCTGGAATTTGATATTGATTTGGCTCGTGAGCAATCTGATAAGAATCCAGTATATTATGTGCAATATGCACATGCTCGTATTTGCAGTATCTTAGAAAAGGCAACGCTTGCCGGATTCTCATTTAAGGATGCTAAAATGGATGGATTAGTACACCCTTCAGAACGATTGCTAATGCGCAATTTATTAGAATTATCAGATACAATAGATCGTGCTGTACGTGAAATGGCACCACATTATTTGACTACATATGTGCGAGATCTTGCAAGTAGTTTTCACACTTTTTATGGTGATTGTAGAGTTTTAGATGACGATAATGTAACACTTACTCTTGCACGCTTAAATCTCATTAGGGCAGTTCGGATAGGATTGGCACGCGCTTTGAATTTGTTAGGTATCAGTGCTCCAGAATCTATGTAGAGATTCATTGGGGCTATGTGTACATTGACTATGATAGTAAAGATTAGTAAGTATTAGGAGAAAAATCATGAGTATTAGACCGGACCATTGGATAAAAAAGATGGCAAGCGAGCATGGCATGATCGAACCATTTGAATCTAATCAAGTGCGTGAAGGAGTCATATCTTATGGAGTTTCATCTTATGGCTATGATATTCGAGTCGCAGATGAATTCAAGATATTTACCAATGTGCATTCTGCAATTGTAGACCCCAAAAGTTTTGATCCGCGTTCGATGGTAGATTTTACGGGCGAAGTATGTGTTATTCCACCGAACTCATTTGCTCTTGCCCGAACTGTGGAATATTTTCGTATCCCGCGCAGTGTTTTGACTATATGTGTTGGTAAAAGTACTTATGCACGTTGCGGCATAATAGTGAATGTCACGCCGTTTGAACCTGAATGGCAAGGTTACGTAACACTAGAAATTTCCAATACAACGCCTTTGCCAGCGAAAATTTATGCTAATGAGGGTATTGCTCAAGTTTTGTTCTTCGAGGCTGACAGTGAATGTGATGTATCTTATGCTGACAAAAAAGGCAAGTATCAAAAACAGCAATCAATTGTACTTCCTAAACTTTAGCTTAGTTATGTCTATTTCCATGACCATACTGGTAACATACCAAATTCAAGTATTCTAGGTTCAAAATTGCTTTCAGCTTGAGCAACAACTATTGCAGGACCTTGTTCAGTATATGCGGAAAGCGCCAAATACTGGCTGTCAGGAGACCAAATAGTGAAGGTGCGTTGATATTGGTCTATATATGGCAACAGTGCAGCAAATAGTTCTGAAGGTGCAAAAGAGAAAAGGTTGTTGCTTGTTCCGTCAATGATAGATAGTACGTGTAATTCCAAGTAGGAAAATTGTTCGATCACTCCATCAATTTCCTCTTGTGCTACTATTGATTTAAAGTAAGCGATCTTTTCACCGTCGGGTGACCAAAAAAATCCTATTATATTGTCATCGATGCTTGCTAATGTTTGTGGATTTTCTCCCTGTGTTTCCATTACACTTAATGCGCCTGATATCCATGAATCACTAGAGCTATAGCTATCAATATAAGCAACATGCTTCCCAGTTGGAGAATACTCAAAAGCTACTTGTCCTTTGACTGCTGTCAGGGATTTACTTTGGTTGTCCAGTCGGTTTAGTGTTGTTATGGCGCTGCCTTCATTTTCTGTTGTACCAACGTACATTATTTCATCACCATTTGGTGAGAATGCCGGGGCTTGGAAAGAGGCAGGGTTTATTGATAGGGACTCTTCTACAATTGTTTCTCCAAGATACAGATAAGAAAGTCGGGAGTCGTAGTCTGAACCGTTGCTATGGATTAACAAACGTTTACTTGACGGAGCCCATGCCCAAAACAGTGGCTGACCAGAATCTAATATCATTGGTTCCTTCCCATCAAGTAAAGATAGACGAAGTATGCCACTATTGCCATCGGTTTGTGTCGCTAGGAAAGCAAGAGATTTGCTGTTAGGAGCCCAATACAAGAATATTGGAATCATGCGATCACTAGCAAAAACCTCATTTTTGTTTGTTCCAGTGGCATCACTAACATAGAGATGTGCTTCCATAGTTTGTGTATTAGAACCGGTATAACTGACATAGGCAATCTGATTGCCATTAGGCGCCCAAGTGACGTGTGTATAGTACAGAACTTGTTCATCACTTGTCGTCGCATCGCTCGTAAGTTGAACTACATTTTTCCCGGCTTGATCCATTGTGTATATGTTTCCGTCTATACCTACGTATGCTATAAGTCCAGATTTGCGTTCGATGGATCTAAGTAAGGGACTTTGGGGTATGCGTAGTTTATTGTCTTCTGAGCCACTTAGTGCTGTACATGCTGTTGTGAAGCAACAAACAAACATTACTAGCAGCATATATGTATTGCCACTTAGTTTGTGCTTAACATTTATTCTGAGGTTTGAGCTTTTTGTGTTCATGAAGAGATGCACCGTGTTAATTCAGTACCTAATCAGTAGCGAATATGTTAGTAGTTCATAGTTGTTAATCTTATGACTATTCTAACCCATCATTCCAGATTATGTCGAAGATGGCCTAATTTGATTATTATATTATCCTTATCTGTGCTGTCTATACACAAATATGCCTACCCCTTTTTATCATATTGTTATTGCTGAAGAAATTCTTGAAGACAGTAGACTAAATGCAACTGTGCGCAGCCTACTGTTTGATTGCTTTCCAGCTTTTCTGTTTGGCAATGTAGCTCCTGATGTTCAGGCAGTATCGAGCTACACTCGTGAAGATACCCACTTTTTCTCCATCGATAATGTTGAAAAAAATGTTGCCTATAAAGAAATGTTGTCAAAACATAAAGAGCTGTCTAATGTTCGACGATTGTCACCAGTTCGAAGTGCCTTTGTAGCAGGTTACCTAGCTCATTTACTTCTAGATCAGGCCTGGATAGTAGAAGTATTTAATCCTGTATTTGGTCAGAATGTCAATTGGGGCGAGTTTAGAGAGCGTTTGTTCTTGCACAATGTTTTGCGTACTTTCTTGGACCAGAGAGACTATGATCGTTTACCATCTGATATTCATCAGAAATTTGCATTAAATCTATCTGCCACTCAGTGGGTTCCATTTGTAGATAATAAGGATCTTTACCGATGGTACAAGTTTTTGTTGGAGCAACTCACAGATGGATTGTCTTCTAGGACTATAGAAGTATTTGCTGCTCGTATGGGGGTAAAACCTGAGGATTTTGAAGAAATTTTGCTAGATGACGTTGTAATGGAGCAAAGGATTTTCTCTAGAATGTCTCGAATTGGTCTGGATGAATTTCGACAAAGGGCTTTAGACAATATTATCGTGATGTTAAATGATTACTTCTCGTCAGATTTGGGGAGGGTATAATAAGTACATTCAGAGCTGGTTTAGGTTATTAAATATTGCTAACACGTATGCGTTATTTTGTTACTGGTGCTCGAGGACAATTGGGAGTAACTTTAGTAGATATGCTGCCGGAAAACTCGGTATTCGCAATCAATTTGCCTGAGTATGATGTCACTGATATAGAGACTATGCGCCATGCGTTTGATGGTCGGTCGGTAGATGTGGTTATACACTGTGCAGCTTATACTAATGTAGATGGATGTGCTCTCAATCCGGAAATTGCAAACTTGGTCAATGCTATAGGCACTAGAAACATAGCTTATCTTTGTGCTGAATATGGAGCTACAATGGTATTGCTTAGCACCAATGAAGTTTTTGATGGTAGGAAGCCATATTCATACACAGAGCGGGATATACCAGGTGCAATAAATCCTTATGGTGAATCCAAGCTCGCAGCCGAAAGATACATACTTGATATATTGGAAAGATATTATATTGTTCGGACATCATGGATGTATGCTGCCGGCGGTGAAAATTTTGTGCATACCATTCTTGATCTAGCAAGTCAGGGACAAGATATTGCTGTTGTTACTGATGAGTTAGGAGCACCGACGTATGCTCAAGATTTAGCTTCGGCAATCATTGAACTTGTTGATAGGGCTCCATATGGAATATACCATCTGGTTAACTCTGGTAATGTTTCTCGTTATGGATTTGCGCGACAAGTGCTTAATTTGACTGGATATAGTTCATTAGCGATAAAGCCAATCCTACTTGAGGAATACGAACGAGAATCTTGTCCCCCTAGAAATGGTATTTTATCTAACTGGGCTGCATCTAGTTATGGAATCACCTTGCGTCCATGGCAGACTGCATTAGGCGAATTTTTGACCAATGTTACATAGTACTACACTAGTTATGAAGCTGGAGGTGTAAATGTTGTCTGTGGTCATACCCAATTGGAATGGGGCAAGTTATTTGCCTACATGTTTAAATTCACTGAACAATCAAACTCTACGTGATTTTGAAGTTATTGTCGTAGATAATGCTAGTAGCGATGAGTCATGCGAGTTGATGGAAAGTAAATATTCTACGGTGCGTGTTATAAGATTGACCAGTAATGCAGGTTTTACCGGCGCCTGCAATGTAGGTATTCGTGCTGCACATGGAAATATCATTGCGCTATTAAATAACGATACAGAAGCTGCAGATAATTGGTTGGAGGAATTAGTATCTGCTTTTGATAGATATCAAGATGCTGGTATCTTAGCCTCTAGACTGATGCTTTTTGATAGACGTGACGTGTTTCATGCCGCCGGTGATTTGTTTAGATCTGATGGCACATCTGCTAATAGAGGTGTGTGGCAGAAGGATGTTGGTCAGTATAGTGAAGGTTACGTTTTCTCTGCTTGTGGAGGTGCTGCAGGATATCGTCGTGAAATGTTGCAGCAGGTGGGACTATTAGATGAAAGTTTCTTTTTTTCTCTGGAGGACGTTGATCTTGCTTGGAGATCACAGTTGCAGGGCTGGAAAACTGTGTATGTGCCAAGTGCAGTTGTGTATCATCAACTATCGGCTACTGGCGATGGTACGACTGCGAGCTATCATGATGGTCGTAACAGTATTTACGTTCTGATCAAGGATGTGCCTAATAGTGTCTGGCGTGTGCATTGGAGATCGATCTTATGGCGTCAGATTGTACTAGCTTGGAAAGCCTTATGTTCATGGCGCGGTAAAGATGCGAGAGCACGTCTCCGAGGTCAAATGGCAGGTATCTGTGCTATACCCACACTTTTCTCGCGAAGGCGAATGATACAATCTACTTGCAAGGTATCTTCCGAATATATTGAAAGCATTTTAACTATGGTATGAAGTTAGAATTATTGTGACTTATTTATCGATAATTATTCCTGCTCACAATGAGGCAAAACGGTTGCCTGCGACACTTGCTTCAATAAATGATTACATGTATGGACAGCCATACAATTTTGAAATTATTGTAGTGGAGAATGGCAGCGAGGATAATACTGCCGAGGTTGTAGAAGCTCATGCTGCAGAAAATGACCATACGATTTTGATTAAAGTACCAGAACGTGGCAAAGGTATTGCTGTACGAACTGGAATGTTGGCTGCTAACGGAGAGTATCGTTTCATGTGTGATGCAGATCTCTCAATGCCTATTGAGCAAATTGCGCGGTTTCTACCTCCGGAAATATCGAATTATGATATTGCTATGGGGTCACGTGAGATAGCAGGTTCGATTCGGTTTCATGAACCTGCTTTTACGCATGTACGAGGCCGCATTTTTAGCAACTTAGTTAAATTGATGGTACTGCCTGGATTTGAAGATACTCAATGTGGTTTCAAATGTTTCCATGCATCGGCAGCTATAGACCTATTTACGAGTCAGCTATTGGATGGAATGAGTTTTGATGTTGAAGTGTTGTATATAGCGCGGAAACGTGGATATAAAATTGTGGAAGTTCCTGTGGATTGGTACTTTCACAGAGAAACTAGAGTTAGAATGGTTGAGGACTCTCTACGCATGTTGGCGGATGTTTTGGTTTTACGTAAAAACTGGAAAAGTGGGAAATATGAACGCAAAATTTAAACAAGCCAATTTGCCAAAAAGACCACACTTAAGACTGGAAAATAGATACTGGAATTCTGGATACAAACTCGTCGCTGGAATAGATGAGGTGGGTCGTGGCGCTTGGGCAGGACCCGTAGTTGCGGCTGCAGTAGTTTTACCTATGAGACCCAGGTTTCTTAACAGGAAACTTAAGGATGTTAGGGATTCAAAATGTTTGTCTCCCAACATCAGGGATAAGATGTCAAGATTAATTTTTGATGTAGCTTTATTTTCGGGTTTTGGTAGTTCGAGTCCAGAAGAAGTTGATGAGTGTGGCATAGTCAATGCGACTCGTATTGCTATGTTTCGGGCTGTCACTGCGCTAAGTTCGCAGCCAGACCAATTGTTGATTGATGCTGTTGATTTGAATAATGAGCTTGATATTCCCCAAAAAGCAATGAATTTTGGGGATTCGATTTCATTGTCAATTGCTGCAGCATCCATCCTGGCAAAAGTTTACCGAGATCGACTGATGGTTGCTCTCTCAAGTGAATACCCAGGTTATGGTTTTGAGCGTCATAAAGGCTATGGTACTAATATGCATTACGATATGTTAACCCAATTACGAGCAACACCAGTTCATCGACACACATTTAAGCCCATTGCGTCTTTGTCAGAAGCATAAGATGTGCATCTTGGTAAAACAATTATGAAAATAGCAATGGTTCATGATTGGCTGAACCAGAGGGGAGGAGCGGAAGATGTACTAAATTCCCTTAACGACATTTTCCCTGCGACTCCAATTTACACAAGTATTTATGCGCCGAAACAAGTTGGCCCAGAGTTTCTTGAAATGGATATCCATGTCTCTTGGGCTGACAAATTACCCAAAATTCATGTCAAACATCAACTTTATCTCTTTATATATCCGTTTGTGTTCAATCAGTTTGATTTTTCTGGTTACGATTTAGTATTTTCAAACAAAAGTGGCTTTTGCCATGGTGTAAGAACTCCTGCAGATACAACCCATATCTGTTATTGTCTCACCCCGACTCGGTATATATGGGATATTGAGTCTTATCTAGAGCAAGAGAGATTTTCTCCCTTGATGGTACCATTCTTAAAACCGTTTGTGAAGTTGATGCAGAAGTGGGACAGAAAAGCAGCGGATGGAGTGGATTATTTCATAGCTATATCAACTGAAGTTCAAAAGCGCATATCGCGTATTTATGAGCGCAAATCAGTGATTATCTATCCGCCAGTAGATACCAATCGTTTCGTGCCTTCAGTGGAACAAGGATCATATTTTCTCGTAGTATCACGATTAATTCCATATAAACGTATTGATCTAGCAGTGGAGGCATGTACTAAATTAGGAGTGTCACTAAAAATTGCTGGGGAGGGACGTGATCGGGATCGTTTGCAAGCTCTGGCCGGTGACAATATTGAATTTCTAGGACGTGTCTCGGATGCAGACTTGCCTGACTTGATGGCAGGTTGTAAAGCTCTGCTATTTCCAGGCATAGAAGATTTTGGTATAACACCATTGCAAGCTATGGCTTCTGGTAGACCAGTGATTGCTTTTGCCGGAGGTGGTGCTTTAGATTATGTGCGAGAGGGAGAAACAGGTAATTTGATTTCATATCAAACAGTTGAAGCATTCATGGATGGAATAGAGCGTTTTGGGACTTACAAGTTTAATTACTTGTCAATTAGACAATTTTCACTTAAGTTTGATCAGTCGGTTTTCGAACAGAAGATTAGAGAGTTTGTTGCGACAGCTATGAATTAACAGATGTAATCGTTACAGAGTATCTAGTTTTATGAGTGTTGGTTGGGGACATTAATGCATTGTGTGAGGTTTATACACAATATGGGAATATAGTAATATATGAGCGATAATTGTAATAGGCATGGCTTTGAATATATAGATACATATGTTTTAGGTAAATTACATGAGATTAGGTGAATTTGTAACCATCATAAGACGATGGTGGATCTTGTTGGCGGTTCCAACTATGATTGTAACCATTGTCGGTTTAATTTTCTACGAGGCACCATCTGACAGATATGTGACTACTGTGCGTCTTTCTGCAGCGCTTGCTCCAGATGAACATTTGGCCACTAACAGGACCCAATTTGATACGACTTACTACTCATGGCTGAGCTCAGAATATTTGGTGAGCGGTCTCTCAGATTGGTCTGTTACCGGAGCGTTTGCGACTGCAGTAAGCAAACAGCTTGAAAATGATAATACGTATATATCAGCTAGCATAGTACAGAATTCGCTTAGTAGTGATTATGTGCGTAGTGAGGTTGTGATTTATGTTAATTCCAGGGATCCTGACCATACTTCAAAGATTGCAAATGCTGCAATTAAAGTTATGCAAGAACAAAACAAAAATGTTTTCCCACAGTTGGGTGGACGTAATGCTACTGTAGTGGCATTGGATAAGCCAACAGTTACTCTAGCTTCTCCTGGGATCACTCAGTATTTGGAAATGTTGGTACGAATTGCTACGGGGATTGTTTTAGGCTTGTTACTAGTATTATGTGGACATTATTTCGATCCATATATTCGTAATAGATCAGATGTTGAGATGTTAGGTATTCAAGTAATCATGGAGAACACACGTCAGTGAGTATATCCATGCGCCTGTGGTACAATGAATGCCTGCGAGTGATTGATTCCGTAATCTTCATGGTATTTTTTACGATATTGTATATTAATGTTCAAGCTTATAAAGGCTGATCCTAATGGCACTTGTTGAATACTTTTATATTCTTAAACGGCGTATATGGGTGTTGATCATTTCGGTATCGCTCACTGCAGGTTCTGCGTTTTTTTTCAGTTTACTAATGACACCTGTATATCAATCCAGCGTAAATGTATTAGTTCAGCCTGCTAGGACTGATTTTGGGCTTACACAGAGTGCGAAGTTGTTGCTCGATTCCTACGTTGCATTCTTGGACACTGATACTAGTGCGTCGCAAGTGATTGAATCGCTGCAATTAGATACTCTTCCAGAAACATTGCGTGGTGACGTATACATAGCAGCTGAACCACAGCGTTTCCTCATTAGAATTGAAGTAGAGAACGAGAATGGACAACTGGCAAATGATATAGCACTTTCTTGGGCCGAGCTTTTGGTGCAGTGGCGCAACGACGAAAATCAAAAACAGCGTCGTGAGGATCGTGTGACAGCAATAATACTGGATAATCCTCGCTATATTTTGGAACGTCCACGTAGGATTATCAATTCTTCCGCTGGTGTGATTCTAGGATTTGTTATTGGTGCAATTGTTGTACTTGTCATGGAAAATTTGGAATCAGGCATTATCAGATCACGCAATGATATTGAACGTTTTTTACGAGTATCAGTGATTGGATCTATACCTCCTGATGGTAGACATGTTAGACATAACGGGAAGTGACTTATGACTAAGAAACTTATTACACTCTCTGGTACGGCTACAAGTGCTGCTGAAGCTTATCGTGCACTTCGGACCAACATTATGTTTTCTGATGGAGATGCAAGACAGCGCGTTTTGTTGATTTGTTCTTCTGCACCAGAGCAAGATGGTGAAGGTAAATCGAAGGTGGCGGCAAATTTGGCTGTTACTTTAGCCCAAAGTGGTCGTGATACATTGCTAGTTGATTGTGATTTGCGTCATCCTATGCAACATGAAATTTGGGGTATATCAAATGAGCATGGAATTAGCAATGCCTTGATAGAAGGTGATGAACTGAGCACTAACGATGTTGGAGTAGACCATCTTTCAGTTGTTACTGCAGGTCCCAGACCTGACAACCCGGCAGATTTGTTGGGTTCAACCGGTATGGAAACCTTGGTCGCGGGTTTAAGACAAAAGGCAGAATTTGTGTTGCTTGACTCGGCACCTGTTTTGCCGGTTACAGATGCGGCATTGTTGTCAGTATATACTGACGGAGTTTTGTTAGTGTTAAGTGCAGGTGTCAGTCGTCGAGCACATGCGGAACGTGCTTGTGAAATGCTCGAACAAGTGGGTGCGCGAATAGTTGGTGCGGTACTGAACAATGCACCAGTAGACTCAAGTATGAAATCATATTTATGAAAGGACTGATCCTCTCTGGAGGCAAAGGTACTCGCCTTTATCCGCTAACTTATACACGTGCAAAGCAACTTATTCCTGTAGCCAACGAACCAGTTCTTTTTCGTGTTATTAGAGCCATCAGAGATGCAGGCATCACGGAAATTGGTGTGGTGACTGGTGACACAGGGACTGAGATTGAAGCTGCAGTAGGAGATGGGGGCTTATGGGATGTTAATGTTACTTTTATACCTCAAGACAATCCCGCCGGTTTGGCACATGCGGTGAAAATCTCAGAAGATTTTATTGGTAATGATCGGTTTGTTATGTTTTTAGGTGATAATGTTATCCAAGGAGGTATTAGCAGTCTTATTGAACAGTTTGCTCATTCGCAATGGGATAGTCAGATAGTACTCACACAGGTTCCAGACCCTCAGCATTTTGGAGTGGCTGTGCTTGATGATGATGGAGCCATAAAAAGGCTTTTTGAAAAACCCGCAGATCCTCCATCAAACTTGGCCTTGGTAGGTATTTATATGTTCGATCCTAGCATTTTTGAAGCGGTAAAAAATATCAAGCCATCTGATAGAGGTGAATTGGAAATTACCGATGCAATTCAATGGTTGTTGACTAATGGTCATACAGTTCATCCGTATATACATACGGGGTGGTGGATTGATACTGGTAAGCCCTTAGATATGCTGAGTGCTAATGATCATGTGCTAGATGAGATGGTGCACGAAGTATCGGAAGTTTCAGATGTAGATTCTGCATCAGAAGTTGGTCGACGAGTGACCCTGCAATCTGGCGCACGCATAATCAATAGTACTATTCGTGGCCCTAGCATAATTGGAGATAACACTGTTATTGAGAATGCTTATGTGGGTCCCTATACTTCTATCTACCATGATTGTGTACTCAAGAATTGCGAAATTGAGCATTCAATTATGTTGGAAAATTCACAGATTTCAGGTGTCTCCATGTTAGTAATAGATAGTATGATAGGTAGAAATGCTGTAGTGGGACACACCACTAGGCGACCAAAGGCTATTAAGATGAATTTAGGTGATTACAGCAACTTCTGGATCCCGTGAAAAATATTCTTGTGACCGGCGGGGCAGGTTTTATAGGCTCCAATTTCGTACATTACATTCTGGACAAATATTCGTCTTACAATCTATTTGTATTTGACAAACTTACCTATGCAGGTAACTTAGACAACCTACGCGAGGTGCAGGATAATCCGCGTTATGTTTTTGTGCATGGCGATGTTGCTGACCGTGAAACAGTTAATGAGATTGTTGTTACTCACCAAATTGATACTATTGTAAACTTTGCTGCAGAGAGTCATGTGGATAGATCAATATTGTCACCTGATGCATTTATCCAGACAGATATAGTGGGAACTCATGTATTGCTTGATGCAGCTCGGGATCATAAATTGGAACGTTTGCATCAAGTTAGTACCGATGAGGTGTATGGAAGTATTGTTGAAGGTAGATTCAAAGAAGGAGATGTGTTTGAACCCAACAGTCCTTATGCTGCTAGCAAAGCTGGTGCTGAATTACTTGTACGTGCTTATCATGAGACGTACGGTCTCAATACTGTGGTAACTCGAGGTAGCAATACATTTGGTCCATATCAATATCCTGAAAAAATTGCACCATTGTTTATTACTAACGCGATTGATAACGAATCTTTACCACTCTATGGCGATGGATTGCAGGTGCGTGACTGGCTTTATGTCACAGATCACTGTTCTGGGATTGACGTGGCATTGCATCAGGGTGCACCTGGTGGTGTATATAACTTGGGCGGAGGTAACGAACGGACAAATATAGAAGTGACGGAATTAATCCTAAAATATGTGGATAAGTCTCGTGACCTTATTGTGCCAGTTGAGGATCGTCCAGGACATGATCAAAGATATGCGCTTGACTCAAATCAGTTGATGTCATTAGGTTGGAGTCCTTCTAAAACATTTGAAGAAGCATTGCAATCTACTGTGAAATGGTACCAGGACAATGAATGGTGGTGGAGACCTATTAAGGGCGGCGAGTTTAAGGAATATTACCTAAAGCAGTATGGTAATCGCTTGCAATCACATCTATAGCTATGAAAAAACATAAAAACCCGGACTCTTTTGGTTCAAAGAGTGAGATAAAGACCAAGACAGGTAGTGCCAACTTGTATAGACTTGATTCTCTTGAAAAGCAAGGAATCTGTAATATATCTAAATTACCATATTCTATAAGGATTTTGCTCGAGGCTCTTTTGCGTACAGAAGATGGTTTCTCTGTGACTGCTGATGATGTGCAATCACTTGCAAGATGGGGGAATGATGCCGGTGAAGCTTCAGAGATTCCGTTCAAGCCAGGCAGGGTAGTTATGCAGGATTTCACTGCAGTGCCAAGCGTAGTAGATTTGGCAGCTTTGAGGTCAGCACTCGATCGTCATGGAATTGATCCCAACAAAATCAATCCTATGGTTCCTGTCGATATAGTCATTGATCATTCAGTTCAGGTAGATTATTTTGGCAATGGTTTAGCGTTGACACGGAATGCTGAGATGGAATTTAAGCGTAATGGTGAACGTTACGCATGTTTGGCCTGGGCCAGCAATGCATTTGATAATCTACGCGTGGTACCGCCAGCTACTGGGATAATCCACCAGGTGAATTTGGAGTATTTAGCCAGTGTTGTAGTAGCATCTGAGGTAGAAAATGAGTTGGTTATATATCCAGATAGTTTGGTTGGTACCGATTCTCATACGACCATGATCAATGGGCTTGGTGTGCTTGGATGGGGTGTAGGCGGTATTGAAGCTGAGGCAGTCATGCTTGGTCAGCCGATTTATATGATTGCACCGGAGGTGGTTGGGTATAAGTTAAATGGGGTGTTACCCGAAGGTTCTACTGCTACTGATCTGGCTCTGACAATTGTAGAGCAATTGCGTACAGAGGGTGTTGTTGGAAAATTTGTCGAATTTTTTGGTCCAGCACTTGATAGCATGAGCTTGCCGGATAGGGCAACTATAGCAAATATGGCTCCTGAATATGGGGCAACAATGGGATATTTTCCAGTAGATGCTGAAACTCTCGATTTTTTGACCCGTACAGGGCGTGATGCCGATTTGGTAGAGCGTTATTGCAAGGAGCAGAATCTTTTTCGCACCGATGATGCTCCGGACCCACAATTTAGTACCTTATTAGAATTGGATATAGGCACTATACAGCCAAGTATGGCTGGCCCTAAACGTCCGCAAGACCGAATTTTACTTAAGGATATGAAGTCCAAATTTAGACATTCGTTGTATTCTTCGGCGGATAAGGGTGGATTTGGTCTAGATGATGACGACAGTAAGCCAAAGGTTGCACGAGACGTTGATATAGACCACGGAGCTGTAGTGATTGCTGCAATTACCTCTTGTACAAATACTTCTAATCCAAGTGTTATGTTGGGTGCTGGGATACTGGCCAAAAAGGCAGTCGAAAAGGGATTGTCAGTAAAGGAGCATGTGAAAACCACTCTTGCTCCCGGATCGCGCGTAGTCACCGAATATTTAAATGTGGCTGGATTGACGGGATATTTAGAGCAGCTTGGCTTTCATACTGTGGGATATGGTTGCACTACGTGTATAGGCAACAGTGGTCCACTCGATCCGGCTATTAGACAGGTAATTGATGGTAGAGAATTGGTAGCTGCTTCTGTTCTTTCTGGGAATAGAAATTTTGAAGGTCGAATACATTCACATGTAAAAGCTAATTATCTGGCTTCTCCACCTCTTGTTGTTGCTTATGCGTTGGCAGGTACGGTGGATGTTGATTTGTATTCTGAGCCCTTGGGTGTTGGGCATAATGAGCAACCAGTGTTTCTGCGCGACATATGGCCTACTCAGTTTGAGATAGCAAATGCTATTAGTAATTCAGTAAAGACTGAGCAATATTTAGAGAAATACAGCAATGTATTCGATGGAAATGATACCTGGAATCAGATTGCAGGTTCAGCAGACCATATATATCAGTGGGATGTTGACTCAAACTATATTAAGGAGCCTCCATTTTTCGAAAGTGTTTCATCTTCTGTTCCTGAAATACTTTCGATTAGCGGCGCTCGTGTATTAGCATTGCTAGGGGACACAATAACTACTGACCATATATCTCCTGCTGGTAAGTTCTCTGAAGAATCTCCTGCAGGACAGTATCTTATGGAACATGGAGTGGCACCAGAGGATTTCAACAGTTATGGTGCACGTCGAGGGAATGATAGAGTGATGACTCGTGGTACATTTGCCAATATACGCCTCAAGAACGAATTGGTACCTGGTACGGAAGGTGGATTCACAGTGTGTTTTGATGATAAAGGTGGGGCATCTAGCCCAATGACAATTTTTGAGGCTGCAGAACTCTACAAAACCAAAGCGATTCCATTAGTGATTATAGCTGGCACAGAATATGGTACAGGATCATCCAGAGATTGGGCTGCTAAAGGCACCCAGCTACTAGGAGTGCGTGCCGTGATTGCCAATAGTTTTGAGCGAATACATCGTAGCAACTTGGTGGGCATGGGTGTAATCCCATTGCAATTTGCCGAAGGTGACACATGGCGTTCATTGGATCTTACTGGTAAAGAAACTTATGACATAGATTTATCTAATGATTTGCAGCCTTTGCAGGAAGTTGTTGTTAGGTCAGTCAGACCTGATGGGTCAGCAGTGGAATTTGTGGTAACGGTGCGTGTCGATACTCCGGTAGAAGTGGATTATTATCGTAATGGTGGCATATTGCAGACAGTCCTGAGGAAATTCATGTAATAAGAACAAAGGTATTCATTAATGGAACAACAGAAAAGTCCCCTGATCAGGGGACTTTTCTGTTGTCTGACTTCAGTATTGATACGGATTTACAAGTAATGCGATATAAAATGCAAGTTATACAGATTGTGTAATCACATAGCTTTGCATTGGCAATCATGTGCTGTGTAGATTATATAAATAAGTAGGATCAATTTACCATCGTCGTTTCATTATCCAAACAAATCTGTCTTAGCCTGTGCAACTTTGTCTTCATCAGATTGCATCTGATGTGTCCGTTGGCTTATCTCTTCATACAATGCTGGTCCGTAGTCCCTTGTCCGTATAACAACTGGCATTGGAACAGCATGACCCATAATAAGTGCCTGCTGTTGTGTGTCTAATCGGGCTAGCACTTCACGCAGAGCACTTGCTCCACTTACACCGGAAAATACCGATCGGATATCTGATTCATTGTCTAGCAAACAGGTCACACGCGTACCTATCTGACTCATTACTTCATCATCTATGCCACTTGGTCGTTGGTCCACAACCAGAAGGGTTACATTGTATTTTCGCAACTCACGAGCTATGGTTCCGAAAATAGTGTGCCGAGATATCTCAGGGTCTAGGAATTTGTGTGCTTCCTCTATTACAATCATGAGCGGGTTTGGTTCATCTACCTTGTCCCCAAATGCTTTGTTCTTTGTGTCAACATACCGATGATGAATTCTGCGTGTTAGGTAATTTGCAACAAACATATAAGCTGGAAGACTATCGCCATATGTGCCAAATTCGAGCACTATACTGATGCCGGAGTTAAGTTTTTGAAATAGCGTTTCAACAAGATCCTCACTCACATTTTTTTGGAGAAATCCCATGCGTCTGAAAATCTCAAACTTGCGTTGAATGGCTCCTAGAGTGCCTTTTATTAAGTCGCCTTGTTGGACGAATTCATCGAGTTCTGACTGATCATTTTCATCATTGGACAGTAATTTGCGTAGCCATTTACGTCCTAGACGTCGTCGCAAGAAATACAATGCATTGACTTGAACTTCACTTAGAGTTAGTACACCTGCTAGCATGGCTATGTCTTCTGGTTCAATAGCATCGTAAGGAATATGTAATGCACCATCATGTCTGTTTCCTCTTGCTTGCGAAGTTTTTGGATCCAGTGTGATTACATTTACACGATTTGCATCAAAAAGTTGTTGTAAACCTTTGTATTCACTTCCATGTTCATTCTTGATAGCCCAACCATAATCATTGTGCATATCGAAGATAAGGCATGATGCTTTACTGGATTTAATTATTCCTGATAAAAGTGTGCGTGTTATGAATGATTTGCCAGTGCCACTTTTCCCAAATACGCCAGACGAACGTTCTACGAATCTATCAAGATTAACGTTGATAGGAACTTGATCCATTTCTATTGGATTGCCGATGTAGAAATGGTCGCTATCTTCTTTTCCAAAAACTTGTGCCACATCTTCTTCATTTGCTTGCGCAACTATTGAAAAATGTGCAGGAATAGTTTTGACTGGCTTTGGTTCCTTAGAGCCGCGTTCTAGCACAAGCATAGGTGCTACATTAGCTTTTCCATATGCTAGTGTGCTGCGATATATCTCGGCCATATCTGCTGTTTCAGGAGGATTAGATTCTATAGATGGGTTAGTATGCTCCAGTGAAACATCGGTTACTATGCAAAAAAAGCGGCGTTCAGTTAAACCTCGCACAACCACGTATCGTCCTACAGCTAGCTGCTCAATCATACTGCCTGGTAGTTCGCCAGCGTCTAATTTTACAATGAGGCCCTTAGATAATGAACCCCCGACTATAGTACCGACTCGTATACCTGGAGCGATTGCATTATCTTGATTTTCAGAAAAATCGTTTTCAAAGTCTAGTTCTATGGTCATGTTTTCACCTGTATACGACGCAGTATTGAGTCAAGTTTGGAAAGGTCATCCGAAAGCAGTCTTGCTAGCTCTTTTCCAGACTGCAGCAGAAAAAGAGCTCGATCTTCAATAGGCCTTGCTTTTGATGCACGTTGTAAGGCTGCTCCAATTAGCTCTTCCACAGGTGTTTCCTTTGAGTTGAGTATTAGTGCGAGGTAATCTGGTCGGTCTGTAAAAGTTATCATATCATTGTGTGAGCAGTGCTTAATATAATCTAGAGTGACTGGTGGTTGTGGTGGTAGTCCTTGCATCATACCGTTTTCAGACGAATATCCGACTGATAGTACACTAACCTCTATTGGAATTTGCCTGTTTCTACGTTGATCTTGGATATAAGCTTCGGGTAAATCTGGAGCGGCTATAAGCTGTCGTACGAACAAATCATCCTCTATAACGATATTATGTATTATTCCGATGATTTCAGTCAACCCCTGTTGTGCAGGTGCTTTGACGAAATCCCCAAATAGTGGCACTTCCGGCTCTGGTAGCAAGCATCCGAATGTAAATCCTGTTGTGTCACTACGTAACATTCTACCAATTGGTATTGATGAATTTGTTTTTACTTCAGAATTGATATCACTCATTGCCCATACCTCCGTTTAGCACTGTTAGTCCATTGTTTTCCTTGTGCTTTTCTAGATATAACAGCAGAGAGTCCGCTGCGACGCATGCTGCCACCAACCATCTCATCAAGGTGTCCACGTTCTGTCCAGGATACTACAGCAAGTTCGTGTGACCGGATAAGTACATATGGATATCCATTTCCAAAACGAGCCTGCTCTACTATACCTGAATGTGTTAATGAGAGTTGTTCAGGTTGATTAGCTACCCATTCTGGAATTTCTACTCTCAATATTACAGATTGATCTCTGGTGCCAGCATTAACGTAGTAAAACATTATTTTTTGACCCATTGGCATATATCTCTCGAGATTTTGTGGAGATGCATTTACAAAAATAGCACTTCTTTCTCCCGGCTGCAGTGTACCAAATAGCATTCGGTCGGTTAGTTGCGAGTAATTACCAAGTGAGCGTAATTCGTCAGTGTTGAACATGTCATTTTCCATATCATATAACCTGAGTAAGCGTAGCACATTAGCAGCTCGTGGTCTGTCTATTACTCCCGCAATACAAGCGTTTGTGGACTCTATCTCACCCAATGTTTCCAGGTATTCTCCCAAAATCTCCTCCGATTGTCTGTGTTCCGCGGTCTGTAATCCTAGATAAAGTAGCAATCCATTGTCTAACATTAGTAACGTAGGTGCTGTCTTGATTTCTCTTTCAGCAATCTGTGCTAATTCGCGTAATTCTGCAATGTCACGCCGCGCATTCACTAAAGAACTTGGGATTAGAACTTCATTAGGGTATAGATCATGATCTTCGTAGAACAAACTAGGATAAGATGAACATATTGGCGCTTCGTCTAAGCCGTGACGAAATATAATGCTCCCTGTGTTGATAAGATAATAAATTGCTATACCATGTCGGTCGGGATAGACTTGTGATCCATCTGCAGCCGCAACATTCGCTCGGTCTGGGTGTTTCGGACATGGAAAAACCTCATGCACTGGTTCAGAAGTAGGGATAGCTCCAGTCCAGTTCATCGACAGCGCTCTTTCTATTTTTTTCTCAAGTACTGGATCGTTGTTAGTAATCTTCTCTAGAGTTGCACGAGCCTTTGGAAGTCGAGCTTCTATTTCTGCAGAACGAGATGCTACAGTAGCTCCCATCTTATTAACTTGTTCCGACAGTTTGTTCAGTTCAAGCCCCATTTCTATGTCATCCTATGTATTTGGTCGCAGCTAGACCGCACTAAAGTTAACTGACAATTATGTCAATGATTTTAATTTACTACTGCTAATGTTAATGCTATTTCTTAATACTAGAGTGTCCAAATATACCAAGAACAATATACTCAATCGATTATAGCATGCAGGGTTATGCTCGCTAATTATAGCGCTGGATTTATTGGTAAATTACAATGAAATAACAGTCCCTAGACCTAATCGTTTTGCTTCTTGTACTGCAAGCTGAGCAGCAGCTACATCTTGGACTGCCACTCCGCATGATTTAAAATAAGTGATTTGATTTCTGTTTGTACGACCTAATAGTGTATTGGATATGATTTCACCCAGTTCAGCATGGATGTGATCTTTTTTCACTATATTGGCCTCAATAGGAATAATCAGGTCGCCAGCTTCTTCTAAAACGCTTTTCCGTGAGTCTACTACCACTAAGGATTTACTAATAGTTACAGGATCTACCTCTTGCATTTTTGGTGTGAAAGAGCCTATTGCATTAACATGCGTACCTTTCTTTATATAATTACCGTCGAAGACAGGCGTGTTGGAAGTGGTTGCTGTACATATGATGTCCGCATCTTGTATAGCTTCCATGGAGGACGTGACAACACATAAATCATCAGGAATAGGCTCCCTTCCACTCATTTCAGACGCAAAAATTTCAGCGTGTTCAGTGTTTGGACTATATACCCATGCTTTTTCAATTTTACGAACTGTACATACTGCCTCAAGTTGAGTTCGAGCTTGAACACCGCTACCAATTATGGCTACACTTTTTGCATCATTTCGTGCTAATACATCAGTGGCTGCTCCACTAGCAGCACCGGTACGGATAGCAGTTATAGACCCACCTTCTAATAGAGCCAATGGCTTTCCTGTAGATACATCTAAAACAATGATCATAGCGTGTATAAGAGGCAATGCTAGATGTTGATTATTGTCAAATACCGAAACGATTTTTATTGCCAAATCGCTATCTGTGATAGCGGGCATTAACAATACCGTTCCATTAGATTTATCAGCACTAATCTTGCTGCGTAGTGGTGCTTGTGAGTTGTCCATGCTGAAGTCCCTAAACGCGGTTTTCATCACGTCAATAGCAATTTTCATGCGTATGGCTTGACGCACTTCAGCAGCTGTCAGGACTAGAATTTTCATGTAAGAAGCGGGTAGAGTTTTTGGCGTTAATTCGTGTCAAAATCTCCACGAGCCGTTCGGATGGCGGCTACGTGCACTCGCGGATCGATCCAGTTTTCACAAAATTGGTGTCGGTACGCGTACGCGATTAGGCCATTTTCAGCGATGACAAACTCTGCCGGTAGAAGCCATGCGTTGTCGACGAGAGGCATCCCTGATGCTTTTCGCTCCTTTGCAAGGCTCTGCCCAGCATCGAGATCGCGCTTGAGGTATTCATCTGGCGCGTCAAACAGTACCTCTATTGGTCCACAATCTGTGATGTCAAATGCTCGGTATACCTCTTCGTTCGCGTCTACTAGCACGACAACATCATCGGGAATTAAGTTCGCCTGGAGATACGTTTGGGCGCGCTCTGGTTCACCTTGACAAATCATGATCACTTTGGCTTTCAGCGGTCTGTATAGATTCATTTCTTTGATGAGGCGTGCGGCTCTTTCGCGACCGCAACCACATCCGAAGTGCCGCCAAAATATCACGAGAGCTGGTCCATTAGCCCAGTAACGATCCAACGTGACCGTTTGGTCGGTCCGCGCGTCGATAAGTTTTGGTGAAGGCGCAACGTCGCCCGCCTGAAGCGGCACCGAAGTCCACCGAGTCTGAACAGGCCCATCTCGATAGGTCTCAAACCAGCGATCGCACGCCGCGTCGGTCTGAGGAGAGTCCGGCTGTTGCGGCCGAGCAGCTTCTGCATTCATGATTCCCTCCAAAGGTAGAGTTTTTGTCGGAGATTAAGTCTCTCCAAGATAAGCTTGTCGCATCATTTTGTTATCACGCAAATTGTCAGCTGTGTCACTAAGTACAATTTCACCTGTTTGCAGAACATATCCATAATCAGCTATTGATAGTGCCATGTTTGCATTTTGCTCTACCATGAATATAGTTGTACCTTGTTCATTGATCTCCTGTATGATGCTAAAAACCTGCTGTACGAACAATGGAGATAAACCCATAGACGGCTCATCCATTAGCAACAAACTGGGCCGAGACATTAGGGCGCGTGCCATAGCGAGCATTTGCTGCTCACCTCCAGACATTGTGCCACCCAGTTGTTTAAGGCGCTCTCTCAGTCTAGGAAAAAGATCTAACACGCGTTCCATGTCTTTATCAATCTCATTGCGGTCTTTACGTAGAAAGGCACCCATCTCAAGGTTTTCTAGTACCGTCATCCGCCCAAAAATACGTCGATTTTCCGGCACCATTGAAACCCCGCGTTGTACTAGTTCAGTGGTGCTAATACCCTCTATATGGTCACCGCGCAAATGTATACTGCCGCGACTAGGAGTTACCATTCCTAGAATAGTGCGTAGGGTTGTAGATTTTCCACTAGCATTTCCACCAAGTAGGCAAGTTATTTCACCTGAACGTATACTTATATTGATTTCGCGAAGCACCTGGATTGGCCCATAGTAGGTGTCAACGTTTCTAAGCTCTAGAATGGGATTTTCGTCAGTGTGCATTATCTTACTCTTCAATTCCTGTCCTTCCTAAATAAGCCTCAATAACGTGTTCATCAGTTGCCACTTGTTCATAAGTGCCTTCAGCAATCTTGCCGCCATAGTCCATTGCTACTACGCGGTCAGACACATCTTTCACTACTCGCATGTCATGTTCTATAACAAGAATAGTAAACCCTCGTTCATCTCTCAACTTTCCGATTAAGCGTGCGATTTCTATGGTATCTTTAGGGTTCATACCAGCGGCAGGTTCGTCCAGTAGTAACAATTTGGCTTCAGTGCTCATTGCTCGAGCAATTTCAAGTCTTCGGCGGTTAGCATAAGATAGACTTGAAGCTGGTTGATCCAAGCGAAAACCCATTAATCGTGAACCAAAAAATGCTAGCTGCTCCTTTGCATTATTACGTATGCGTTCTTCTTCTTCTTGGTATGATCGAGGTCGAAGGATTGCTCCAAGTATTCCGCTTTTGCTCCTACAATGTTGACCAACCATAGCATTTTCTAGTATCGTCATGTCTGGGAAGAGGCGTACTGCTTGAAAAGTACGAGCTATTCCCAATTGCGTAATTTCATATGGGGAAAGTCCAATCAGATCTTCTCCTTTGAACATAATCATTCCACTGCTAGGCGGATAAAGACCTGTGACTAGGTTGAAGAATGTAGTTTTGCCTGCACCATTGGGACCAATTAGGCTGACTATTTCGCCTTCCTCTATATCAAAGCTAAACTTGTTGACGGCAGTTAATCCGCCGAAATCTTTGGAGAGGTTTTTACATTCAAATAATTTGTTCAAAGCTAAATTACCATTTCTTGATATTTATTATGTTACTGCTACACTCGAGTCATTGTTAGTCTCATTTTCATTATGCAGCCATGCATCTTGGTTTAGTTCTTGATCATCTATTTTTCTAGTTTGTCGGACTCGGGGTATCAGACCTTCCGGACGTGCTAGCATCATGAAGATTAAAACTGCGCCATAAATTAGCAAACGGTATTCCGTGAATTCACGGAGTAGTTCAGGAAGTCCTACCAAGACTAATGCTCCTACTATTATGCCAGGCAGGCTGCCTATGCCTCCAACAATTAGCAAACTTAGGGCTGTAATGGACACTAATACGTTGAAACTGTGCGGGAAAATAGTGCCTAATTTTGCTGCAAAAACTGCTCCACTAAGACTAGCTATCATTGCTCCCAATCCAAACGCAAGCAATTTGTAGTAAACAGTGTTAATACCCATCGTTTCGGCCACTTGCTCATCTTCGCTCATTGCCATCCATGCTCGTCCTACACGAGATCCACGCAAACGTGCTGATATAAATAGGGCAATAAGGCAACCTGTAATTATTACGTAATACAGTTTGTGTGGTCCAATCAGTTGGACATTACCTATGCTCACCGGCGGTATAAGGAGTATGCCTTGTGCTCCACCTAGCCAGGGTTTAAACCAATCAGAAAGGAAGAGGAATCGAGCTATTTCACCGAATCCCAGAGTAACGATTGCTAAATAGTCGCCGCGCATTCGTAGCACTGGTGCTCCAACTAACAATCCAGTGGCTCCTGTTACCAGGACAACTATAGGAAGAGCGGCCCAGAATGACATCCCTAGTTCTATAGAGGCTCGAGGCGATGTCAGCATCGCCATTGAGTAAGCTCCCACAGCAAAAAATGCTACATAACCTAGGTCTAACAATCCTGCCATACCAACAACTATGTTCAATCCAAATCCCATTAGCATATAAAGCCCAACATTTAGGAGTACTTCGCTTGGAAATACTCCTAATAAGATAGGAAGTGATACAAGTAATGCAACACCAAAGAAAGCAGAAATGTTGCGCTTAGTGATTATTAATAATGCGTTGTCAGGGTATTCCAATGTAGATGTTGTGTCTGTTGATTTTGCTCTTTGTCGTATATTCCAAAGAACAAACATGATGCCTAAGAGAATGCTTGCTCCAATCAGCATTTCAGAAATTGTAATAATAGTACCAACTAGGGTAGCAATATTGGCCCCAAGCAGATCAGTTGTTGTGCTGACATCCTGAGACAGTATATTTATACATTTGACCAGGCCTACCTCGCCTACATCTGAAGAGTGAGCGGCTATGTTACATATAGGTAGAACAGGTAAATCTTTATCACTTATCGCAATAAACCAGAATATTCTCATTGCTAGTGTAATTGCAAATATTATACTCACTGTGAGTTGTAAAGTCCTGGGAACGTAAGTTACGACTACTCGTATTATCTTATCGTATATTGCTGGTATATGTGGCCAGATTGTAACTAGCACAACTGTGGTTGCGAATATCGTAATGGCGCCTGTGATGGACAAGCCTTGGTTTTTGACTAGGAAATTCAATAGAACACTTGGCCACCCCTCTCTTGATAGGATAATCTTCATCATATCACGTAGCATACCGAGAGATACGACTGATGCTAAGCCTACTACAAGAGGCAATCTTATTCTTGGAGTAATATTGAATATTGCTGCACCTAGACCTCCCAGCAGTGACCCCAAAATAGTTATAGTCATCACGACTTGAGACACAGGCTTTTGCAATGTTAGCATTTCAAGCAATCCAGGAGACACGTTAATCAGTACTGAACGCATGTCAACAAGCGCAGTAGCAAAAACGAATACGGATAATGTGGTACCAACTATGAGGCCTGATGTTATACCAACCAAAATTTCAATCAAGAATGATGCTTTATTACTTTTTGCAGTAGGCGTAGATATATCCTCTCTAAGCTTGTTGACTGCAATAGCACCACCACCCATAGCAATGATAATCAACATAGTGTGTCCCATAGATATTATTCCACCGATGATGTCCCTTTCTCCAAATGTTTCAACCATACCAATTAGACAAACGAAAAGGGCCACCAGGCCTGAATAGATGCCAATCAACATAGTCTGAGTAGCATTCTTGCGCTCTAGCACTGTATGTGCAATGTTTGACTTGGTCATAGTATTATGCTTTTTCTTCAGCTAATTTCTCGCCAAGAATACCTTGTGGTCTGAATATCAAAACTAACACAAGCATCACTATTGCAATTGCGTCTTTCAGTTGGTTTGCTCCTACAATACCTAGTCCTTGTAGGATGAGATTAGGACCTATAGATTCAAATAGACCGAGGAATATTCCTCCTAACATTGCTCCGGGAATATTACCGATGCCACCTAGTACTGCAGCGGAGAATGCTTTAAGGCCTGGCAAAAATCCCATGTTGTATCCAATTCCTTGTGGTTGGTAAAGTCCTCGAAATACTCCTGCAGCACCAGCTAGCATTCCTCCCAGCATGAATGTGATTACTATCACTCTGTTGACATCTATACCCATGAGAGATGCGATTTCCTTGTCTTCGGATACTGCGCGCATTGATTTGCCAGTTTTTGTTTTTTCGACGAACCAATATAATCCTCCCATCATGAATATAGCTGCCATAGCTACCACGACTTGTACTACCTGTACAGTAACTGACCCAAAAGTCCAACGTCCCCACATTGTTCCAAATACTGGATATGCCTTAAATCCGGAACCAAATAAACCTCTAAATGTATACTGCAGGAAAAATGAGGCTCCAATAGCAGTGATCAATGAGATCATTCGGGGCGCATTTTGTAGCCTACGATAGGCTACACGCTCAAGAATTAATGCTACCAAAGTTGAGGTTGCCATGGCAGTCAAAAGCAATATAAAAATTGTAACCAGCGGTTGTGCTTGTAGGAAGCCAGATTGCTCAAGTGCATCAGCCACAAAGAATGATACAAATGCACCGGCCATATACACTTCTCCATGAGCGAAATTAATCATTAGCATAATGCCATAGACAAGTGAATATCCCAGTGCAATCAGGGCATATATACTGCCTTGAGCCAACCCAGCTATTAGCAGACTGATCCAACTGCTAGGCGCATACTTTCCAGAAGCAAGTGTTACAGCGGACCCATAGATGACTAGGGCAATTACAACGACACGCAGTACCCATAGCATTATCGAAACCCATGAGATCCTCTTTGTTTTTTGTAAACTAGTCACTTGTACCCTGTATTTGGTATGTTGAGCATTTGGCCCTTCATTTGCTGGTAGTTGAAGATGGCGGACTATTTATTTTGTCTGTAAAGTTATTGTGCAGACCCGACAACCTTAGGAATTGAACCTAATAAACAACCAATTGTAGGACTTACTGTACTGTATCAGGACAATATTAGAGTGTATCATCAATTGTTGTTGGAAGTCAAACAGTAACTAACTAGTGGATGCTACAATATGCTCATGAAAAAATTGTTGTTGATCGACATTTGTTGAACGGTTTATACTTAAATCAGCTTGATAGTCGTTATAATAATTAGACTGGTCGTCTTATGTTATCCACCAACAAGTTTATCAAGTTGTAAATAGTATCTAGCCTTGAAAGTTTTTAACATTTAGTGCTGAGTCTGTGATAGGAGTTATTTGAATGAATATAAGAATCGAAAATACTGAAAGTTCTGATCCAATAATACCTACCCATATCATACAAGGTACACATTTGAACGAACTGGCAGATTGCGAAATTTATCTTATCAGTGAATTATGTCAGGTCACCGGTTCCTTTAAGTTCAGAGCAGCATGGAATGTTGTCAATCAAGTTGATGCCCCAGGTTTTGTAGCTGCTTCGTCCGGCAATTTTGGTCAGGCCCTTGCTTGTGCAGCAAAAATGATAAACCGAAAATGCACTATTGTGATGCCAAATACGGCAGCGCGAGTGAAGGTGGAGGCAGTCCGAAGTTATGGTGCTATAGTCGATCTTGTCGATGTGAGCATCGTATCACGAGAACAGCGCGTATTAGAATTGTCGAAATCTTTGCCAGATTATTACGTGTGTAGTGCGTATGACAATAAGCATGTGATTTCTGGAAATGCTTCACTAGGTACTGAATTAGCTGACTCTGTACCATACATTGACGCTATCATAGCACCTGTAGGTGGATGTGGTCTAAGCTCAGGAATAATATCTGGATTGCGTTCTAAGGATGTCGATATATCAGTTTGGGGAGCAGAGCCATCAATGGCAAATGATGCTGCCCGATCTTTGCGAAATGGCATTCTAATTTCAAATGACCAGGAACCTGATACCTTAGCTGATGGTGCGCGAACTATAAGCTTGGGTAGACTAAATTTCGATATTCTTTCTAGCGAAATGAGTGGAATCATCGAAGTCGATGAAAGTCTAATTCCTGTTGCAATGAAACATTTACACCAATGTGCACTTCGAGTAGAACCCACAGGAGCACTTTCTGTAGCAGCTCTTTTTGCCGAACAGAAGCGTTTTGTAGGCATGAAAATAGGGTGCGTTCTCAGTGGAGGTAACGTTGATGATGACCTATATTCTGGTTTGGTAGGATCGTAGCTATTTCCATATAGGATAATACAATAAACTGATGTCACACATTCAATGTTCTGGTTTGAGCATGAGCGCTAATTAATGAAAGCTTTTCTAACTCGTTGGGCTGTTAATGTGATTGCTATCTGGGTAGTATTCCAGTTTGTACCTGGAGTGACTCCTGTTGCAACTAGTTTGGATGTGGTAATAGTAAATGGATTAATCCTAGGATTAGTCAATTTAATTGTTCGGCCTTTACTTAGACTTGTAACTTTTCCTTTGATCATAGCTACATTGGGTTTAGGTACCCTCCTAATAAACACTTGCATGTTTCTTCTTGTGGGATGGATCGGAAGTTATCTTGGTTATGGATTTAGTGTAGATGGATTTGTAGCAGCTTTTGTTGCTGCGTTGGTAGTAAGTATTGTAAGTGTACCTACGAACTTGGTATTTCGACTGGCTTTCAGGTAGTCAAAGCGCTAGAGACAAGCATGTACAGTGAACACAAATAATAATTGTTTTGCAAATATTTCCCAATAATCATCCATTTGAATCTGTAAGTTTTGAGTAAAAGTAACGACCGAGGATAGATACACTTGCCATAATTGGCACTATCAGCAGTGCCGCTAAAATTCCTTGTACGGCTATCGCTCCTACTACACCTACAAATATAATGCCTGGATGAAGACGCAAGCGATTACTCATGATTTGTGGTCGTAGCCATATATTTTCAATCTGTTGTACAACAAAATATAGAGCAGCCACAATTAAGCCAAACCATCCATTTGGAATATTAAGATAAGTGGATCCGAGTACCATTCCTACTGTGATTGCTACTACTCCAGATACGGTGGGTCCGAGAGAAGGTACTATGTCCAGCAGTCCAGCTAATACACCTAAAATCACAGCTCCTGGTAGACCTATAGCTACACCGCCTACGGCTGCTAATACTCCTACGATTAACATCAACAGTAATTGTCCCCTTAAGAATGCTCCCCATGCATGGTCAATGTCGGTAAGAAGCTTTTCCCACTCTTGACGCAAACTTGGCGGAGCGAACTTTAGCATATTTTGTTTCAGCCGACCCCCATCTTTAAGGAAGTAGAATAATGTAACCATAGTAATTAACACCCAAATCATGTTTCCGGTAAAAGCTGCAAGAAAATTGAGTGTGTTTCCTGCTATCGTAGCAACTGATTCTGCAACAAATTGATCGATGTTAGTCACCCAATCACTGGGAAACAGAGTGATACCCGCTATAGTAAATGATTGCGAGAAAAGCAAACCAGTTCTATCTAATACCCAATTCACAGTTTCGGAAAATCCAGCTAGCTGACGTACAAGATATGGTGTAGCTACTATAGGAATGGCGACTAATAGTACAGCAAGGAGTGTATAGACTACAACTACTGCAATATTATGGTTTATACGAGTGCGATTGCAGAGCCAAGTAACAAGCGGGTTCAAAGTAAATGCTAGCAAAGCTGATATTACTACCGGCCCAATCAGTGGCTTAGCTATCCAGATTAACCATATTAATAGCAGTCCAAGCACTACTATTACTGTGTATTTAGTCGATTCAGTCCATTTTGTGTTCATTGTGATTAATCATGTTACAGAATCTATTTTTGAGTATTCGTAATTGAATTGTCGGAACTCATACCATAAACACGACTGACAGGTACCGTGAAAAGGAAGCCAGTATTTGGTTTATCCAATCCTCCCGTAACGTTTTGGGCGGCTTGAATGAGTTTTTCCAACACGTTTTCGTTGTCAACGACCGTAAAAAATGTGCAATGATGATGCTGTTTGGATTTCAGGATGTCCGCCAAGCTTAGGTAAAACGGTAGATCAGCTATTTCTGCGCTATGACGTATATTACCGATCCCCGTCGTATTTATGCAAGTAATTCCTCTTGCACCTGCTGCTTCCCATGCTTCTAGCAAATCAGCAGATTTATCAAGATCGTTTAGTACAAATATTATCATTTGGTTCATGGCTGTTTTCCTAATCTGGTGACAATATAGGTGGCTTTGAATTATCCGGAAGTGAATTTTTTGACAGTCTGTGTAATATGATGGGTGTAACCAGAGTGACTACGATAACTGTTACAACTGTGATGGAGAAAACTTCTTGGTCGATAATACCGTGAGTTAATCCAAGTGTAGCTACTATAAGTCCTACTTCACCGCGTGAAATCATTCCTGCTCCTACTTGCATCGATTTCTGCAAGCTCATTCCCCCTAAACGTGCGCCCAAAGTACATCCTACTAATTTGCTAATTACTGCCACTATAATAATTGCGGAAGTAATCCATATTAGGTCTCCTGTAATATTTCTCGCGTTGGCTTGCAGACCTATGTTAGCAAAGAAAACTGGCACAAACAGTGAATAGGCTATGGTAGAGACTCCTTCAATAATACGATCTCGTTGTAGAGTGCGGCTAAGGAAAAGACCTGCAAGAAACGCGCCGGTAATCGCTGCTACACCTCCTATGACCTCTGCTGCCCATGAGTACACTAATGCTACAACAATTGTGTAAAGATATATTCCTTGATTTATACGTAGGCCGTCAATCCAATTTGTCAATCTTGGCAGCAATAATATTCCGGCTGCAATACTAATTGTAAAAAAGCCTATCATCTGTAGTATTATCGTAAATATTTCTACAATTCCACCAGTCGATTGACTGCTAGTTATTGCAGTAAATATTGATAGTCCCAAAAGTACTAAAACGTCGTCAATTACAGCTGCACCCATCATAGCTATGCCAACTTTGCTGCGCAATATCCCCAATTCCATCAGAGTTTGTGCGGATATACTCACGCTGGTTGCAGCTAGTATCAAGCCAATAAATACCGATGTGTGGGTTGGCATTCCAAAAAGGACGCATATGCCCCAACCCATTAGTAGAGGAGTTATAACACCTAAGGTGCCTGACAATCCAGCTACTCTACTCGAATCAACTAGATCATCCAAATGTAGGTGCATTCCTGCAAGTAGCATCAAAAGAATTACACCAAATTCTCCGAGATGGGCTATAAATTCACCTAAATGTTGGTCAGTAAACATGCTCCACTGCATCATGTTTAGCAGTGTAGGACCTAAGGCTATACCTGCAAGTAATTCTCCAACCACTGCAGGTTGTTTTAACCGCAGGGTTAAATACCCGCCAACTTTTGTGAAAGTTACGATTACTGTAATTGCTAATATGAATTGCAGAAAATTATTCATTAGTCTATTATTCCACTATGTATTCTATTATACGACTGTTGTACCACCAGGTGTAGATGGACTGAAACGTAATGGTGAACGTAATGGTGATTGAGTATTACATTTTACATCTGAAAAGTCAAAGTATCAGTAAGTTATTGTAGCGGGGTGTCAAATATTGTATGAATATACTTTTTCGTGGCGGTGCTGTTGCTACAGAAACTGAAACAAAAATAGCTGACCTATTGGTGATGGGCGATAAGATTGTGTCTGTAGGCACAGATTTACCAGTGTCAGATGCTAAAATAGTTGATTGTAGTGGTCTAATTTTGCTGCCAGGTGGTGTTGAACCTCACGCACATTTCTCTCTTCCTATGTTCGATACGATAAGTTCGGATAATCACTTCACTGGTCATAGGGCTGCTGCTTTTGGCGGTACTACTACCGTGATGGACTTTACTTCGCAGTTTCCCGGATCTTCATTACAACAAGCTATTGATTTGTCCCGCTCTCAGGCAGCCCAAATGGCAGCAGTCGATTACTCTTTTCATGTAAATGTGACAGATTTCTCGGAAGATGTAGCAAGTGAGATAGCTGGTCTACCTTCGCAGGGATTAACTACACTTAAAGTTTTTACTGCTTATAACGATCGGCTTCGTATATCTGATGAAGAAATCTCAAAAGTACTTAATATCACTAGAGAAAATGGTATGTTGGTTATGATACATATTGAGGATGGTGATGAGATTGATCGGTTGGTTGCTAGAGCGGTGTCAGATGGTTACACAGATCCGATATGGCATGCGCGCACACGGCCTGCACATGGGGAAGCAATTGCAGGAAGGCGCGCAATAGGAATAGCTGAGAGTAGTAAAGCTAAGTTATATGTTGTTCATGTTACGACCGCAGAGCTGCTCAATGAGATAACTTCTGCGCGCAAACGTGGAGTACATGTTATGGGAGAAACCTGTCCTCAGTATCTATTCTTTACACAGGAAGATCTATTGAGACCTGATGGAGCGAACTGGGTGTGTTCGCCACCACTCCGTACTGTAGAGGACAATGATGCCCTTTGGAAAGGATTATCAGATGGGAATATACAAACTGTTGGCACAGATCATTGTCCGTTTTTTGCCGATGGTGCTACTGCAATTGACTACGATGGACAGCAATTGGCCATACCTGGCAAAGAGTTAGGTAAATCTGATTTTACACTGATACCTAATGGTGTGCCTGCTATCGAGCATAGAATGTCTTTGCTGTGGACTTTTGGCGTTTCTGCAGGAAAGTTGTCTATGCAAAGATTTGTTGAATTGACAGCTGGAAACCCTGCTCGCATATTTGGTTTGTATCCGCGCAAGGGTACATTGTTGCCAGGATCGGATGCTGATATTGTGTTGTGGGATCCGAGGCTCAAACGTACCATTAGTGTTACAAGTTCGCATATGCGAACAGACCATGATTTGTGGGAAGGGGTTGAAGTGGAAGGATATCCATTGCAAGTGTATTTGCGCGGTCATTTGTTGGTGGATAGAGGTAAATGGCTAGGAAAAGCTGGATTCGGTCAATTTCTGCATAGGCAGACAAATTCGCAAATCATGTAATTATTCCCACTCTATTGTTGCAGGGGGTTTAGTGCTTATATCATAAACCACTCTGTTGACACCACGGACTTCGTTGATTATGCGACGAGATATTTTGGCAAGAATTTCGTATGGTAGGTGTGCCCAATCAGCGGTCATGAAATCATTAGTCACTACTGCTCGAAGTGCTACAACTTCTTCATATGATCTTGCGTCACCCATTACACCAACTGATTTTACCGGTAACAACACTGCAAATGATTGAGATGTTTCATGTCTCAACAAATTAGCTTGCTGTAATTCTGATTGCATAATACTATCAGCAGTTCTTAGCCGGTCTAGTCGATTTGGAGTGATCTCCCCAAGGCAACGTATTGCCAGTCCTGGTCCTGGGAAAGGTTGTCTCCAGATCATTTCATCTGGTAGACCGAGTTCTGTACCGATTGCACGGACTTCATCTTTAAACATAAAACGAAGAGGTTCTATTAGGTCGAACATAAGTTCTTCAGGCAAGCCACCGACATTGTGATGTGTCTTGATTTTTGCAGATTTGTCCTTGTCTTGCCCACTACTTTCAACTACGTCCGGATATATAGTGCCCTGTACCAGGAATTTGGCGTTGCCTCCTATTCGTTGTGCTTCTCTTTCAAAAATTCGTATGAATGTCTCTCCTATCAATTTACGCTTTTGTTCAGGGTCTACAACCCCTGAGAGTATGTTTATGAATTCTTTTGCTGCATAAATAACTTCAAAGTGAAGTTGCATATGGTTTTGGAACGTTTTTACTACTTGCTCAGTCTCAGCAGATCTCATAAGGCCAGTATCAACATAAAAACATGATAGCTGGTCCCCGATAGATTTATGTACTAAAGCTGTTGCCACGGTTGAGTCAACTCCGCCACTTACCGCAGCAATTACTTTTGCATCACCCACCCTCGATTTGATCTGATTTATGCTATCTTCTACAATGCGACTGGGTATCCAATCACGTTTTACACAAGCAGTTTTCAGGAAGACATTAATTATTTCACTACCATATTCTGTGTGGTGCACTTCAGGATGAAATTGTAATCCAAAAATTGAATGTTCCGAATTTTCCATTGCGGCAATTGGGCAGGTTGTGCTAGAAGCTGTGACATGAAAACCAGGAGGGACTTGGGTAACCTGGTCTCCATGGCTCATCCAAGCTTGGAAGGTATTTCCTTCAATATATTCTGGAAATAGCACAGAATTAGAATTACACATAACCGTACTCTGTCCATATTCGTGAGCAGGGGCTTGTGAAACGATTCCGCCTATATTGTGTGCTAGAATTTGCATTCCATAGCATATACCTAGTACTGGCACCTTTGATTCAAGTATATAGTCGGGTAGTGTTGGTGCACCCTCTTCGTACACACTGTTAGGGCCGCCTGATAGAATAATCGCCTTTGGGTGAATTCCTAGTACTTTGTCCGCTTTAGCATCAAAAGGAAAGAGTTCACAATAAACTTGCTTTTCTCGTATGCGTCTAGCGATGAGTTGTGAGTACTGCGACCCGAAATCTATGATAGCAACTGAATCCATAGCGTAATAATAAAAACGTTTCAACCTGCAAAAACTATATTGCCCACACTCATATCCGAGATAGGGGCAAGTGATTCTATTGGCACATTTAATTTTGATAACACTGTGCGACCATCTTCAAAAGTTTTCTCAATTAATGTGCCAATACCAACTATATCTGCACCCGCTGCCTCTGCTAGATTTGCTAGCCCAAGGATAGTCTGTCCTGAAGCTAAAAAGTCATCAATGATGAGGGCCTTTTCGCCTGCTTGCAGATACTCGGGAGATATGATTAATTCTACAAGACGGCCCTTTGTGTGAGATGGTGCTAGTGTAAGCAAAACTTCGTCTGGCATAGTGATAGGTTTGTGTTTACGAGCATAAACAACAGGTAGATTTAGATACATGGCTGTCATCAAAGCAGGCGCAATTCCAGATATTTCTGCTGTGAGGATTTTGGTGGCTCCCACATTTGAGAATTTAGACGCAAGAGAACGTCCACAAGATTTCATAAGCATAGGATCCACTTGGTGATTGATAAACCCATCTACTTTGAGTATGCCTTTGCCTAGGTACTTTCCTTGTGTGCAAATACGATCCTTAAGCTCTTTCATGTATTTCTCCCTATTAGAATGTTGCGATGAGTATATGCCAATTTGGCTATACATAGTGCAATTATAGTGTATCTGATATTAGTATTTTCATTGACGGCTTTTTCTTGCTATGGTATTATCGCATTCTATTTAACACAAGTAATAAAATAGCGCTATTGTTGTTGATCAAAGTAATAAGTTGCACAAGTATAAGAGGATATTACTATAGCAAGACTTAATCGTAGAAACATAAAACAAGTTCGTAATAGGTCTGATGTTTTTCGAATTAACGGTAGGATCCGGGCTGAAGAAGTCCAGTTAATCGGACCCGATGGTAACAATCGTGGTTCTGTGCCTGTAGCTGAAGCGCTAGCTATCGCTCAGGAAGCTGATTTAGACTTGGTAGAAGTATCTCCCAACAATAGTCCGCCTGTTTGTCGAGTCCTTGATTATGGCAAGTTTTTGTATGAGCGTTCTAAGAAGGAAAAAGAGGCTCGAAAATCGCAAAAGCGGGTTGAGATAAAAGAGATTAGATTGCGCCCGAAAACCACAGTGCATCACCGTTCATTTAAAGTGCGCGATGCACGAAGATGGCTCGGAAATGGTATGAAAGTTAGGGTGCGGATAAGATTTAGAGGTCGAGAGATTACGTTGCCTGATGTGGCTAGGGAAGATATGGCTGAGATTTATGAAGAACTATCAGATGTTGCACATATTGAGTCTCCTCCTAGTATGGAAGGTAGAACAATGTTAATGGTTCTAGCTCCAGGTGCTGAAAAAGGGTCCTGAATTGTAACAATAAGGTATTTTAGATAAACGACATATAATGGTTAGGTGTAATTATGCCTAGAAAGAAAACAACGAAAAAATACAAGATAAAGACGCATCGTGCCACGGCAAAGCGTTTCAAGGTTACCGGTTCGGGTAAACTAATGCGCACAAAGATTGGTAAGGGTCATCTTCGACGAAATACTTCGAAACGTACTAAGGCTTTGTTCTCAAAAATGATAGAGGTAGAGTCGCCTAGTATGAACAAGAGAGTGCGAAGATTGGCGCCATACCTTAGACGCTATAAGTACAATCCGCCTGCTTAAGCGGATATCAAAGAGGTTTACAAAATGACAAGAGTGAAAACTGGCCCATATCGGCGCCGTCGTCACCAAAAGATTATTAAGAGCATGCAAGGCCAGTTCGGTTCTAGACATCGTTTGTGGCGTCGGGCCAATGAGTCAATGTTAAAAAGTTACTGGTATGCCTACCGCGATCGTAGGGTGCGCAAGCGGGACCGTAGGCGCTTGTGGATAATACGCATAAATGCTGCTGTACGACAACGTGGTATTAGTTATAGTGTGTTTATGCATAAGTTAAGTGAAGCTAATATACAACTTAATCGAAAAACACTTGCAGATTTAGCTGTGAGAGATCCTAATGCTTTTTCTGCAGTTGCTGAAATAGCTATAAAGCAATGAAGTAACTTTTGTATAGATTGTATATTTGCTATAGTTAAATAGTAAGACCATAATTATATTGCACGTTAGTGGACCCATATGGCCGTGCCCTCTATCAAAATAGATGGCTCCAGGTGGGCGTGAAACTGACGGAAGCTTAAAACGGAAAGGAGAATACCCCCAAATGACTGTTATATCAATGAAACAATTGCTTGAAACTGGCATGCATTTTGGCCATCGTACAGGTAGATGGCACCCGAAAATGAAGCCTTATATTTTTACTGAACGCAATGGTATTCATATCATCGATTTGCAGCAGACTGTTAGATCATTACAAGAGGCATGTGAGTTAATACGCGACACAGTAGCTTCTGGCGGAGAGGTGTTATTTGTAGGAACTAAAAGACAGGCGCAAGATGCTATTCAGAATGAAGCTCAAAGATGTAATATGCCATATGTTAACAGACGTTGGCTTGGAGGCATGATAACAAATTGGCGTACTATGAAGGAGCGTATCGACGAACTTGAGCGATTGGAAAGTGAAAATGAGGCAGGAGAATGGGATTCTCTTAAGAAGAAAGAGCGTCTAATGCTAAATCGGAAAATTGACAAGCTTCAGTATCGACTTGGAGGAATTAGATCTATGCATGGTTTACCCAGGTTAATGTTTGTGGTGGACGTTCGTCGTGAATCTGCTGCCATTAAAGAGGCTAACATTCTTAATATACCTGTAATTGCTATGGTAGATACAAATTGTGATCCTTCTTCTGTAGAATATGTTTTACCTGCTAATGATGATGCTATTCGTGCTATTCGTTTAATGATGTCATATATGTCTGATGCAGTCCTAGAAGGTAACAATTTACGGAAGGATGAAGAGTCTCAACATGAACAAGGATCAGACCGTTCAGACGATGCTATGGAAAGTATAGCCGAGGCTGATGAGGATTTGTTAGGTGCATCAACCTTGGCAAAACTTAGTAGTGGAGAATTGGATTTTGCAGGTGTACCAGACGATTCCGGTACTATTGAAAAATCAGGGTCTGAAACATCATCAGGGGTTGTTGACAGTCCTGATGCAAAGTCAGTGGAACAAGATAGTAGTGATAATTCGGAAGATTCTGCTTCGTCTAAATCAGAATCTGATGTAGCAACAGCTGATGATGTAGAAAATTCATCGAGCTCTAAGCTGGAGGAATAATATGGGGGTAAGTACTAGTCAGGTAAAAGAATTGCGTGTCGCAACTGGAGCCCCAATACTAGATTGTAAGAAAGCTCTGGAGCACAGCAAGGGGGATTTTGACCAAGCAGTAGATTGGCTTATAAAACAAGGATTATCTAGCGTTGCCAACAAGGTTGGTAGAGATGTAAGCGAGGGTTTGATTGACTCTTACATCCATCCTGGTAATCGTGTCGGAGTAATTGTCGAGGTTAATTGCGAGACAGATTTTGTTGCCAAAACAGATGATTTCCGTGCATTAGTACATGACATCCTTTTACATATAGCTATGGCTAACCCGTTGTGTATTGATAAAGATGATCTTCCATCCGAATCTTTATCCAAAGAGGAAAATCTTTTTCGAGAGCAGGCTTTGAAAGAAGGAAAGCCCGAGAATATTGTTGATAAGGTTGTTGCTGGAAAAATTGATAAATATTATAAACAGGTATGTCTGTTGAGGCAACCTTTTGTAAAAGACGAAGATCAAACAATACAAGATCTAATTAACAATGCTATTGCAAAGTTTGGCGAGAATATTGTTGTGCACAGATTTGTTCGTTTTGAGCTTGGTCAATAAACCAAATTGATTTCTGTTGTAGTATGTGCAAACATGAGGCATATACAAATATGAGCAATACACACAAATACAAACGGGTACTTTTGAAGTTGGGAGGAGAGGCTCTCGCATCATCTGGTGGTGTTGGAATTGATCCTAAGCAGGCTGACAAAGTCGCTGAAGTTATAGGGTCTGTTGCCGCACAAGGAGTGCAAATAGCAATAGTTGTAGGTGCTGGCAACTTGTGGAGAGGTACCACAGGTACTGATAGTGGTATGGAGCGTACTATTGCTGACCACATGGGCATGCTTGCTACTGTAATGAACTCAATTGCCTTGCAAGATGCTCTCGAGCGGAGCGGAATATCTACGCGAGTACAAACAGCAATAGAAATGAAAGCTGTTGCTGAACCATATATTTGGCGTCGTGCTGTACGGCACTTGGAGAAGAATAGATTGGTCATCTTAGGGGGAGGAACAGGTAATCCTTACTTCACCACTGATACGGCTGGAGCGCTGCGAGCTGTGGAAATAGATGCTGATATACTAATTAAGGCAACTAAGGTTGATGGCGTCTACTCTTCTGATCCTCAAGAAAATCCTGATGCTCAGAAGTATGATCGACTCTCTTACATGGAAGCCATAAATCTCCGTTTGAAGATTATGGATAGTACTGCATTGTCTTTGTGCATGGACAACAATATGCCCATTGCAGTTATCAACTTGTGGAAGAAAGATAGTTTGTTGCAAATTGTACGGGGCGATACGGTAGGAACATTAGTGTCCAATTAATTTTCACCATATTGTTGTTACACGATATGATCATAGGTGTATACTGAAGGCACCTAAATTAATAATAGTCCAATAGTTCAATAAATAGTAACAAATAGTGTCTGAGGTCTAAACTGGCTATGATTAAGGAATTGATGCAAGACGCTGGAGATCGCATGCATGCTTCTATCCGATCATTAGAAGATGGGTTGGCGACTATTCGCACTGGTAGAGCTTCACCTGTTCTAGTGGAAAAATTAATGATAAATTATTATGAGCAGCAGACTCCACTTAATCAGTTGGCTAGTATTAGTATTCCGGAACCTCGTATGATATCTATTAGACCATTTGATAGTAGTACTGTTAGTGAAATTGAGCGTAGTATCATGGCTTCAGATTTGGGGCTTACTCCAAACAATGATGGGAAAATTATACGACTAAGCATTCCACCTCTGACAGAGGAACGCAGGAAGGAAATAACTAAGATTGTTGGACAGAGAGTAGAAGAGGCTCGCGTAGCAGTGCGCAATGTACGTCGAGATACGCAGAATGATATGCGTGATTTTGGGCGCGAAAAATTATTATCGGAAGATGAACTAGAGAATGGTCAGAAAGAATTACAGAAATTAACTGATCAGTCAGTGGAAAAAATTAATGAGCTTGGAGAGAGTAAGCATGACGAAGTTATGCATGTATAATATGTGTACGTTTATATTGCAAGCTTAAAGATTGGTCCCCGGGATATCAGTCCCGACTGTAGGTTGATTGTCTAAGTTGCAGCAATTCGGAAATGTCTACAAGCAAATATAGTGACGCAAATATGGTTATACCACGCCATGTAGCCATCATAATGGATGGCAACGGCCGCTGGGCTGAGCAGCGAGGGCTACCGAGGTTGGCCGGTCATCGTGCTGGTACGGAAAACCTACGAAAAATCATTGAAGAGTGTGTTAATCTCAATATTAAGCACCTTACCATTTATGCATTTTCTACGGAAAACTGGCAGCGGCCGCCTGATGAAGTGTTGGGACTTATGAAGCTGTTAGAGACTATGCTTGACCGTGAACTCAAATCGCTAAATGAAAATGGTGTGAGGATACGACATTTAGGTCATTGTACTGGCGTTAACAAGCGGTTGGTACAGAAAATTACTGAAGCAGTTGAACTAACCAGTGGCAACTCCAAGATGACACTTAATGTAGCTTTTAATTATGGTGGTAGAGATGAGATGGTTCGTGCTGTACAACGAATCATCTCAGATGGGTTGGATATTGAAGAAATTACAGAGGAATCAATCAGCAACTATCTATATACTGCTGGTCAGCCGGATCCTGACTTGATAATAAGAACAAGCGGTGAATATCGTATTAGCAATTTCTTGGTATGGCAAGGTGCATATTCAGAGTGGTATTTTACAGATGCTCTTTGGCCAGACTTCAATGAAAAGGAACTATATCTCGCTCTCGTGTTTTTTGGTAAAAGGGAGCGTAGATTTGGTCAGACTTCTGCGCAGATTGAGTGATGTTACGTCAAAGATTGATCACAGCAGGTCTTTTAGTACCGATATTTCTTTGGATAATTTATCAGGGTGGATGGATATATAATGTTGTGGTACTTGTTCTGTTAACTGTTGCTCTATGGGAGTTTGTTGAAATTGCTGCTAAAGTTTCATTAAGACCTTCTCGGGTGATTAGTTTGTTGAGTTTGTGGGTGCTTGTAGGTGTCACTGGATTGACTGCAGGTAATTGGTTGCTTCCTTGCATTGTAGTAGTACTCATGATTACAACTGTTTGGTATGTCATCGATTACGAGAAGGGAGCAACACAAGCACTGCAAAGTTGGGCAGTATCATTAATTGGACCAGTTTATATTGGTTTGCTCGGTGGTCATTTGTTGTCACTACGTGCTTTGCCTTCTGGGCAATGGTTAACTCTCATTATATTGCCTGTAGTGTGGATTTCAGATACTGGCGCATATATTGTTGGTAGGCGCTATGGAAAGCATGCGCTTGCGCATCGTACAAGTCCGCACAAGACATGGGAAGGTCTTGCAGGAGGTATAGTATTCGGAGCTGTTTTTGGTGGAGTGTTGGTATTACTTTGGCAGCGGATAGGGGATCTATCCCCTGATGTGTTAACGTGGTATCAAGGAGCAGTTATTGGAGTTATAGTATCTTTAGTTGGTTTGCTCGGTGATTTGGGTATATCTTTGTTCAAGCGCCAGGCTGAAATCAAAGACACTGGTCGGATTTTTCCTGGTCATGGAGGGGTACTTGATCGCATTGACTCATGGTTATTAGCAGGATCAGCTAGTTATTATTATATTTTGCTGATTGCATTATTATGAACAATAAATATAATATGGGCACCCATACCGTAGCTTTGTAAAATGAGTGATGTAAATAGTTCTAATCTAGACCGCAATCTTGCGCTTGAATTAGTAAGGGTAACCGAAGCAGCCGCCCTTGCATCTGGTAGATTTATGGGTCGGAATAAAAAAAATGCTAGTGACCATGCTGCTGTGGAAGCTATGCGGCTCATGCTCAATACGATTGACATGACAGGAACTGTGGTTATAGGAGAGGGCGAGAAGGATGATGCCCCTATGTTGTTTAATGGTGAAATTGTAGGTACAGGCAGCGTGCCAAGTATTGATATTGCTGTCGACCCAATTGATGGTACTAGTTTACTAGCTATGGGTCGCGCAAATGCTTTATCTACAGTGGGCGCATCTGATAGTGGTAGTATGTTTAATCCTGGACCGTTTGTTTATATGAACAAAATAGCTGTTGGTCCGGATGCGAAAACTTCTATAGATATCGATGCTCCAGCAAGGGTTAATTTGGTAAATATTGCTAGAGCTAAGGGTTGCGATGTTGATGATCTTACTGTAGTTGTATTGGATCGCCCACGTCATGACGAACTTATAGCTGACTTGCGAAATACTGGAGCTCGTATCCGTTTGATCACTGATGGTGATGTGGCTGGAGCTGTGATGACAGCCTGGCCTGGATCAGGTATTGATGTATTGATGGGAATAGGTGGTACTCCTGAGGGAGTACTATCAGCTTGTGCACTAAGATGTATGGGTGGAGAAATCCAAGGCAAACTTTGGCCTCGGAATGACAATGAAAAATCATTAGGCCATAAAATGGGTTACGATTTCAATGCTGTCCTTCAAATGGAAGACTTGGTGTCCAGTGACAATTGTTTTTTTGCAGCTACTGGGATTACTGATGGAGAGTTAGTTGGCGGGGTGAAATATTTTGGTGACGGTGCTAGAACGCACTCTTTAGTTATGCGTTCTAAGTCCGGAACTGTTAGAGAAGTTATTAGCAAACATCGTTGGGACAAACTAATGCGTTTTTCGCAAATAATTTATGATCGGGAATAATAATATGGATATAGTTAAACTAGAAAAGAAAACCTTGGAAGAATTACGAAAACTATCTGAGGAGTTGGAAGTATCGGGATATAAGCGAATGAAAAAGGATGAGTTAATCTTGGGCCTTTTGCGGGCTAAGGCTGAGAAAGGAGGCCATACCTTACGGGGAGGTGTCTTGGAAATAGTTGATGATGGTATCGGTTTTTTGAGGTCCGGACAATTGCTTCCCAGTGCAGATGATGTTTATGTAAGTCAGTCACAGATCAAACGTTTTGGGATGCGTACAGGAGATATGGTGATTGGACAGGTTAGACCGCCAAAAGATAGCGAAAAATATTTTGGTCTGATTCGAGTTGAAGCGGTTAATGGAATGGATCCAGAAGAGGCCAAAAAACGTCCAACTTTCCACTCATTAACCCCAATTTTTCCGGATGAACGTTTTGACTTAGAAACTGATCAACATTCATTAGCAACAAGACTGATTAACCTAGTTGCTCCTATTGGTAAGGGGCAGCGTGGGTTGATTGTTTCGCCTCCGAAAGCTGGTAAAACGACTGTAATGAAGCAGTTGGCAAATGCTATTTCACTCAAATATCCTCAAGTTCACTTAATGGTGGCATTGATTGGCGAGCGTCCTGAAGAGGTGACTGATATGGATCGTTCTGTAGATGCTGAAGTTGTAGCTAGCACATTTGATGAACCAGTGACAGCACATGTGAAAGTAGCTGAAATGGCATTAGAGCGTGCTAGACGATTAGTAGAATGTGGACGTGATGTTGCTATTTTGTTGGACTCCATTACTCGTCTTTCTCGAGCCTATAATTTGATAGTGACTCCTTCGGGCCGTACACTTTCTGGTGGACTTGACCCAGCAGCTCTATATCCTCCCAAACGTTTCTTTGGAGCAGCTAGAAATATAGAACATGGAGGATCACTTACGATAGTTGCCACTTGCTTGGTTGATACAGGATCAAGGATGGATGACATGGTGTACGAAGAGTTCAAAGGTACTGGAAACATGGAATTACATCTGTCGAGAAGATTGCAAGAACGTAGAGTATTTCCAGCTCTCGATATAGATCGGTCATCTACTAGGAGAGAAGAATTGCTGTTAGGACCTGATATTACCCAACGTGTTTGGCTGATGCGTCGTATGTATAATCAGATGATTTCTCCGGCACCAACAGGAGCAGGTATGGATATGGGAGCTGCTACTGAGGCAGTAATGAACCAAATCCGGCAGTAAGAGAATAATTTTGCGTTTTTGGAACAATTAGGAAAAGACTCTGAGTAAGTCTATTATATGACTAAAGATGATTTGTTGATCGTTCTTGGGGAATTGGCAGACATTTTATAATAAGTGTTCCGTTCATTAATTGTACGTTATGGTGTCCATGCAGTACTTATATTGATAGTTATTGTAACTATTGGCATAAGTGCTTTAAAGCTAGAAATAGAATTCCCCACTCTGCTTTTAGATTATTCCAAACTCGATCAATCAGAATTCGAATCGCGTGATGATGTGGCAAATGTGGTTAGTCCAATCGGTTCAGAGTCTGAGGGAAGTATATTGACTGATCAGATTACCCGTACCATCAATATTCGGACTCATATACCGAGTCGACCACGGCAAGAGGTGATTACCTATACTGTACGCTCGGGCGATACTATTTTTGGTATATCTGAGAAATATGGAATTTCTCCAGAGACCATTCTATGGAGTAATTCCATACTGAAAGATGATCCACATTTGTTGCGACCTGACCAAGAGTTGCTTATATCACCAGTGACTGGCGTCGTAAGGATAGTTTACGAAGGTGATACTGTGGAGGGACTAGCTTCTGTGTATCGTGCCGATGCTGAAGACATAATTGATTGGCCCGGTAACCATCTTGACCCCGATAATCCTGATTTAGTGGAAGGTGATGTGATTGTGGTGCCTGGAGGAGAGCGTGATTTTGTGCAGTGGACTGTACCGCGTATTGCCAGAGCAAAGCGTAATCCACTTCCGATTGGTGCTGGTCCTGGTGCCTGTACGGGTGGTTATCAGGGTGGTGCTGTAGGATCCGGTAGTTTCATATGGCCAGCTGCCAATCGCTATCTTTCCGGCTACAATTACAGTGGATATCATCCTGCTATTGATATAGCAGCTGGTTATGGAGTTCCAATATATGCTTCAGATAACGGAGTTATCGTGTTTGCTGGATGGAGTAATTGGGGGTACGGTTACATGGTAGTCGTTGACCACGGTAATGGATGGCAAACACTTTATTCACATCTTTCTCAATGGAATGTAAGTTGCGGTCAATCAGTGTATCAAGGTAATTTGTTAGGTCTTGCTGGTAGTACTGGCAATTCATCAGGACCACATTTACATTTTGAGATTAATTACCAGGGTGCACGGCTTAATCCCTGGAACTATTTACCCTGAGGTAATTGCGCTTGTGAAACTCTCAGTGATTATTCCGGTTTTCAATGAAGCAGAGACTATAACGGAAATTGTTGAACGTGTCCGTAAAGTATCCCTGGAAAAAGAAATTCTGCTTGTTGATGATTCATCTACCGATGGATCTGGAGAAATATTGGCAAAACTCAGTTCCGACCCAGACACACTAGTGATGTCGCATCCAGTGAATCGAGGTAAAGGTGTCGCGATAGCTACCGCACTAGAGGTGGTCACTGGTGATGTTGTAGTGATTCAGGACGCTGATTTAGAGTATGACCCACAAGACTACTTAAATCTGATTGAACCAATATTACAAGAAGGTGCTGCTGTAGTTTATGGAGTGCGAGACCTTAGTAGCCAGCGAGCCATAATGCGATTAGGCAACAATTTGCTTAGCTGGATTGCGAGTTTGCTGTTCAAAGTCAAGTTGCATGATATGGAGACTTGCTACAAGATGATGACCAGACCAGTATTTCAAACACTATCACTTGAGTGCAGGCGTTTTGATGTGGAGGCGGAAATTACTGCAAAAATACTTCGTGCAGGCTTTGCCATAAAAGAGTGTCCTATTACCTACAAGGCTCGTTACGATAACAAAAAGCTTTCTCCATTAGACGGTATACCAACACTTCGTGCGTTAGTTAAGTATAGGTTTTTTACGTAATGGAACCTGATCTATTTGATCATGCTATGCAGAGTCGGATGGTAACGGAAGCTCCATTGGCTGCTAGAATGCGCCCGCGTGATTTGGATGAGTTTGTAGGACAGCAGGAAATAGTGGGGCCAGGACGGTTGCTTCGACGTGCTATTGAAAGTGATCGTCTTTTTTCGTCTATTTTGTTGTGGGGACCGCCGGGTAGTGGTAAGACTACACTAGCAAACATTATTGCGAATACTACTGAGGCTCATTTTGTAACATTGGGCGCAGTGCTTGCAGGCAAGCGAGAATTACGTGAAGTTATCAAAGGAGCCAGAGAAAGGCGAAAGTTGTATGGAACTCGGACAATACTCTTTGTGGACGAAGTCCATCGATGGAATAAAGCGCAGCAAGATGCGCTGTTACCGCATGTAGAATCCGGAGAGATAGTATTGATTGGTGCCACGACTGAAAATCCGTATTTTGAAGTCATTAGTGCATTGGTATCTCGTTCTAGAATATTTCAGTTTCGTGCTCTTTCCGATAGTGACACTCGGGAAGTTCTGTGTCAAGCTATCAGCGATTCAAAGCGTGGTTATGGTGCTAAATCCATAGATATATCTCCGGAAGCTATGAATCATTTGGTCGCTGTGTCGGGTGGAGATGCACGTAACGTACTTAATGCGCTAGAGTTGGCAGTTGAATCAAACGACGCAGATACGTCAGGTGTCGTATCAATTACATTGGAAGTCGCTCAAGAATCAATACAAAGAAGAGCAATACTTTACGATAAGGATGGTGATGCCCATTATGACACTATTAGTGCTTTTATCAAATCTGTCAGGGGTTCTGATCCCGATGCGGCTTTGTATTGGCTAGCTAAAATGATATATGCTGGCGAATCAGCTCGTTTCATTCTGCGACGGCTGATTATATTAGCAAGTGAAGATGTAGGGATGGCTGATCCCACTGGACTTTTGATAGCGACGGCTGCTGCTCAGGCGTTTGAGTATATTGGAATGCCAGAAGGTGTATATCCGATTGTCGAGGCAACTCTTTATTTGTGTACAGCTCCTAAATCGAATAGTGCTAAAAGTTATTTCGAAGCCTATACATTAGTTGAATCAGAAGGTCAGATAGATGTACCCAATCATTTGAAAGATGTTAATAGAGATGGCGAAGCTTTAGGGCATGGTACAGAGTACATCTATCCTCATAATGAAGCAGGGCATCATATTGGTCAGCAATATATGCCTAATGGATTGTTAGGTCGATATTTTTATCAACCAAGTGATCAGGGATATGAAAAAGAAGTAGATAAACGTCTTCAACGTTGGAGATTAGCGCAAAAAGCAGTGCTTGGTATGGACAGCAAACAATATGAATCACCTCCGAGAGAATCTGATTGAAGATGTAACAATTCAAATAAGGATCTGTTGACAAAAAACTCTAAATTTATTAGTTATGCTTATCCACTGTCAAGACCTTTCTCTCAAACATTAGAAATAGATATTCCAGCATGTTTGATTTGAAATTCAAATGGTAGAATCTGTGATATGACTCGTATATTGCTTGTGCGTCACGCGGAGAATAATTATACGCAGACTGGCAAATTAGCTGGTTGGATTAAAGGTGTGCACTTAAACGATGTTGGCAGATTGCAGGCTACTACACTAGCTGATAATCTTGCTATATACCCAATTCAGTATATCTACTCGAGCCCACTTGTACGAGCACTAGAAACTGCTAGGCCTATTGCAGCCGCCAAGAATCTTAATGTATTGAAATGTACCCAAATAGGTGAAGTGCGATATGGTCACTGGCAGGGCAAAAGTCTGCGCATGTTGCGTCGGAGAAAATTGTGGAATCAGATTCAGAATGTACCATCTTTGTCCAGTTTTCCAGATGGAGAATCGATTCGATATGCACAGAGTCGTGCTGTAGGTGCGGTCGAAACTATAGTTGACAAACATTCAAAATCTTGCGTTGCATTAGTGTCTCATGCCGATGTAATCAAAATGATTTTGGCTCACTACATGGGCCTTGCTTTAGATTTGTATCAGCGTATTGTTGTAGATACGGCTTCAATATCTGAATTGTATATATCATATGATGGAGTGAAGGTGATTAGGATTAATCAAACAACTAAGGTATCTGTCAAATAGAGAATTTACTCTAATGTTAATTGAAATAAAACCAGCAGATCATTTGGTAGCTTCGTGTGTAGGAAAACCTGGTAATAGGACATTCTATATTCAAGCTGCTCAAGAAGATGAATTTCTCACAATTTTGTGTGAGAAATTTCAGGTGCAGCAATTGGCAGGTAGTATACGTCAATTTGTTAAGCAATTGAGTGAAAAACATCCTCATCTGGAGACTAGTGCTTTGATAGAGTCTGATCCTGACTTGAATCTTAGGCGACCGATTGAACCTTTGTTCCGTGTAGGTGAGATTGGTATAGGTTATGATGAGGAGAGTGAACTGATGGTTCTAATTGCTCAAGAATTGGAAACAGAAACACAAGAAGATAATCATCAAGATGAATCAGAGA
>PVBE012816315.1_pt1 | contig 71648 bp, 56 predicted proteins | sample 1631181 | NCBI WGS metagenome assembly PVBE01 (sample SAMN08397723, study PRJNA350692) | Marine metagenome, whole genome shotgun sequencing project. | isolation source: water | place: Pacific Ocean | collected 2012-04
AGATTCTGTGTTCACGACGGTACCTGGTGTGACAATCCCAAGATTGGCATTGATCGGTTTGACGTTCGCGTTGAAGGAGAAGAGATCCAGGTCATCGTTCCCGATACACCGCCACCAACCGAACCGACCCCATAAAAAACGCGGCATGATCATAGACCATGCCGCGTTACAAACACGTGTACACCAGGCAGTCTACTTATCCTCGCTGATCGACATCACCATCTTGATCTTCATCAATTGCGTGATGGCATTATCCTGGATCGTAATCTCCATTTCCATGTTCTGATCAATAGAACTACGTGACATCTGGCCACGCACGTTATCGAAATACATGGTTCCCTTGGCATCCTGCTTCTTGATCTTGATCTTTGCTCCTGCCAGGGCAGGATTCTCGACCTTGCCAAAATCCATCTTGAGCGTCAAATCGATCTTATCAAGCACCTTGCCGGAAACCGTTTCTTCACCCGCATAAGTGTACTTGGTTTCCACGACCTGTTTGCCCAGCGGATTCGCCTGGGAAAAACTATTGGTCCAGGTATCTCCCTTGTCGACCGAACCAGGAAAGATCGTCGCTCCCTGGCTTACCATCTGCTTGAAACTGTCTTCATTGAAAAACCCTTGCAAGGCAGCACCGGCAGGGGTTTCGGACAGCTTCTTAAAAAATTCCTTGGGAACCTGCACGTCCAGGTACTTACCATTGGCCGCCATCTTTGCCTTGAATTCGACCGACTGAAGAGCCTTGAAAAGAGGCGCCACCTCGGCCAGGGCGCCTTCCGGTTTCTTTTTCGATGCACTGTCGAACTTCATCGAGGCACCTGGAGGGCCCTGCATGTCCATGAGAATCCGGGAAATATTCATCGTGATATCCGCAACACCATCAGAACTCACGGCCTTGATGACCTGCTTCATCTCGATCTTCTGGTTCATCTTGATACTGACTTCCTGGCCTACGACATTCATTTTCATGTCGATATCCTGGTCCATCGTATAGGTAAACCGATCACCTTCCTTGAACTTGTACGTCAGGGTTTTGCCGGCCTGGACCGTTGTACTGCTAGCCACAAAAACCAACAGCATCATGAATTGCAGATAACGTTTCATCATTCCCATCACCTTTCAGAAAAATTTAAATCGTATGAGTCGTCACAGGAAGATTGCTTTCCCGTAGTCACAACGGCCAAAAAAATAAACTACTTACTGGAACACCTGAATTTATAGGTCTCCAGGACTGCAACTTCCAGAGCGATATCCCCAGAAAAATCTTTTTACGGTCCCCAAAGCTACTTACCCCTCCGGACGGTGGTCTCCAGTCGACTCGTCACTCGGCTGGTTAACTGCAGATCACGATATCGTGACTGGGTCACCATTTGCTGATTTATCTCACTGCGAAGCAAATGCCCCTGAATGGATGCAAACAGGATCTCTCCCGCTATCTCTTGCGACTCGATCCTGAGATTATTCCGGGTCGTTTTTTTATCTTTCACGGGAACCAGTTCGATTTGACCATGCACCTGGATCTGTGCAGCAACCACTCCCGCATCCTCCACATCCTTACCGTAACGATAACGGGTTTTCGTTTTCAAATCTCCTAATGGTGTACCCACCGTCTCAACCGCTTCCCATTGATCTCCCGGTTGCACCGCCTTGGCTGGCAAGACGCCGTGAGACTGTCTCAGGGTCTGCATCAATCCCTCGCGGGTGAAAACATCCTTCAATCGGCTTTCCTGTGGAATGCGTTTCAACGCAGCCTGCATCTCGGGACTCGCAATGACCTCCTGGACAATTCCACGTGACGTCATTCGCACCCGGAATATTTTCCCGATGACCGGCCCCAGGGCAGCCGCGATTTGAGCGGCCTCACCCACGGGTTTCAAGCGACTCGACGAATCATACGACACCTGCTCGACCCCAGGATTCTCCAACTCCAGGCGAATTCGCGTGAAAGCCTGTTCCATGGTAGCCGTTCCAGCATTATCCACCTGGGTAACCTTCCACTGCATCGCCATGCCCATATGCAGTCGCACCTGGATAGATTCCTGGTCTGCCTGGGTCTTGCTCAAGGTCGTTTGATCAAAAGACACCTGGTATCGCATGCCCGGCTGAAATTTCCATCGCAGCGTCTGCTGGGCCTCCACCGAGGTGCCGCAAACCAGGCCAAGAGCCAGGCAACCGCAAATGCCAACGAGAAGTCGATATGCCGGATTCATCTCATGATCGCTCGCGGATTTTGACAACTACAGTTCAAACGACTCCCCCGGTTGCAGCACCAGGGGTTCTGCCTCGGTCTCCTGGTGTACCAGGGTTGCCCACTGACCGGCATCCTGCTCGATGGGCGGCCACGTATTGTAATGCGCCGGCACCACGCGTAGCGGCCGCAATAACTGGACCGCTTTCACGGCATCCGTCGGGCCCATGGTAAACAAATCGCCAATCGGAAGGACCGCCACGTCAATCCCGGCATCTCCAATCTGCTGCATGTCGAGGAACAACGCGGTGTCGCAGGCAAAGTATATTTTTTTGCCCTCGATCGTAAGCAGGAATCCGGCTGGATTTCCGCCATAGGTACCATCGGGAAGTTGCGAACTGTGATGAGCTAACGTCATCTTGAGATGACCGAAGGGAAGTGTAATACCGCCACCGAGGTTCATCTGGATCGTATTTTCCACGCCGTGTTGGTCCTGGAACCATTGCCCGATCTCGACAACTGCCGCAACAGTCGCTCCGGTTCGATTAGCAATCGCAGCCACATCGGCAACATGGTCAAAATGACCATGGGAAACCAGGATATAATCCGCCTCGACATCAGCCGCCTTGACTGGAGCCGTCGGGGAATCATCAAGAAACGGATCGAGCAGGATCGTACCGTTTTCTGTCTTGATGGACCAGCTTCCGTGCCCCAACCATGTCACTGTTGTCGTCATGAGTCACCTGATTCCTGTCACCGCTCACTAGAGGCCCAGAATTTCGTTCATGTTATTCTTGTACATCTCCACTCCGGGTTGTCCATAAGGATTAATACCCAGCAGTTTTCCTTCGACCACTGTCGCCAACATCATCATCTGGAAAAACTGGCCCAACGAATGTTCATCACCCGCTGGTAGGCGAATGTCTGCGGTCGGTCTTCCCACATCCTGGTAAGCACGATTGGTCCCTTCCAGTGCAGCCCCATTCAACGTCGATAAGGTTGCATCCTGGATACTGTCCAGCGGATCCTCACCGTAGGCATGTGGTCCTACCGGCAAGGGATCGGTCCGGGAGCTGTCCACGATCAAGTTGGTGATCAACTTGTCACGCCGGCCTTCCTGGTGTTGCTGGGCACGCGAATGCAGGTCCTGGGTATTGAGTGTTGTCAGGGGCAAGGCACCACGCTCATCTTTCCCAAGGCTCTCGGCCAACAACTGGTCATACCACAATCCCACGGCATTCAACGCATTTGACCAGACTGATAGAACCCGCGTATGAACTGCAGCCTGCGTCTCCAGCAAGTGGCAGGTTGTAACGTACTTCAGCACCTCATTGTCCAACAGGTTTGTCTGGCGAAAATGCTCGTTCATCTGGACGGCACCCTGCAACAACTGGACCACATCAAGACCGAGTATGGCAGCAGGCAAAAGACCTACTGCCGAGAGAATACTAAAACGACCTCCGACTGCATCGGGAACCGGGAATCGATCCTGGCATCCCAGTTTATCAGCCAGCGATCCCAGCCGCCCCCCTTCCCCGGTCACCGGGATCACTCTCTCCGCCAAGCGTTTCGCGTCATCTCCACAACTGGCCTGTAGGTAAGGCAACAGTTGCCGCAAGGCGGTTGCTGTCTCCAACGTTCCCCCGCTCTTGCTGATCACCACGATCGCCCATTCCTGCTCCAGGCCTTCCGCGAGACGGTTACCCCCGAGACGTTGAATCAAGGCCCGACTCGCATCATTATCAAGATGATTCCCTCCAAAATAGAGCCGGGGAGTATGGTGGCGTTGTTCACGACTCAACTCGTTGTGATACGGATCACAGCAAGCCTCCATCAGTGCCCGGGCTCCCATGTAGGAACCACCAATACCCAACAGAGCCACGGCGTCCACGGTATCTCGCAATCGGCCGGCCGTCTCCAGGATACGACCGAGTTGGCTGGCGTCACCATGCTGTTGGTGTTCTTCCAGCAAGCGTTCTGGCAGGAGGTAAAAAGCTGCATCCAGGGGCTGACGATCCGGAGGAATCGAAGTTCCCTCGAGCAATTTCGGATCACTCTCCACGACTTGCCGACGCGCATCAAGCAACCCAGGCTCCAGGGCCTGATGCTGGGCATCGGTAATACCCAGGTCCGCCAGACGGACTCCGGAACTGTCATATCGCAACAAGGACATAGAACCGATGTCTCAGAGAATCACGGGAGAAACAAACAGCGAAGTTCAACATATCCGACAGCTGGTAAAAACGCTAGTCGACACACAAACGCGGCTCCAGCACCGCACGGGTGCTTGCAGTTTTTCTCGTTTCTGTTACCAAATGGATGCTCACTTTTTTCTCCAACATGTCAGGACCCACTCCATGGATATCCATGATCTCACTCGCGGATTACACATTCAAAATGACTCCAAGATCATCATGCTGGTCGCTGATGGGTTGGGCGGATTACCCATGGAAGTCGGTGGCTCCACGGAACTGGAAGCAGCTGCAACTCCCCACATGGATCAACTGGCAACACGGGGAGTCCAGGCTGCCAGCATCCCCGTCCTGCCGGGCATCAGCCCAGGCAGTGGACCTGGCCACCTGGGACTATTTGGTTATGACCCGGTTCGCTACCAGATCGGTCGCGGTGCCCTGGAAGCAACCGGCATTGGATTTGAGCTGCAGGCAAACGATGTCGCTATCCGCTGCAACTTTTGCACCCTCGATGACCAGGGCAATATCGTCGATCGACGTGCTGGACGAATCAGCAGCGAAGAAAGCCTGCCCCTGGTCGAGCGTCTGCGCAGCATCGAGATCCCGGACATCGAGATTTTCGTAGAACCTGTCAAGGAATACCGTTTCGTCGTTGTTTTTCGTGGTGCTGACCTGGGTGACCAAATCGATGATACGGATCCGCAGGCCACCGGCGTGCCCCCCCTGGAACCCACCGCCAATGATCCAGACAGCGAAAAAACGGTGCAGGTTGCCCGGGAATTTCTTCGCCAGGCTCGCGAATTACTGGCTGACCAGCCCAAGGCCAATTTCCATACCATGCGTGGTGTTGCGGCCAAGCCCAACCTTCCCAGTTACCAGGAAGTTTACGGCCTGCGAGCAGCTGCCATTGCCGTCTACCCCATGTACAAGGGCCTGGCCCGACTGGTGGGCATGCAGGTCGTGGGGGAACCCCAGACACTGAGCGAGCAAATCCAGTTACTAAGAGACCATTGGGATGACTACGACTTCTTTTTTGTTCACTTCAAATACACTGACAGCACAGGCGAAGACGGCGACTTCGAAGCCAAGCGACAGCGGATTGAAGAACTGGATGCCGCCATTCCGGAAATCGATGCGCTGGGTCCCCAGGTGCTTTTGATTACCGGTGACCATAGTACCCCCTGCTATCTGAAAAGTCATAGTTGGCACCCGGTTCCCACGCTGCTGGTTTCCGATCGCTGTCGTCCGGACGGGCATACCGAATTCAATGAATCCACCTGTATTCACGGAGGCCTGGGGCACGTGGAAGCCAAGTACCTGATGCCCTTGGCCCTGGCCAATGCCGACAAGCTCGGCAAGTATGGTGCCTGATTCAAATCCGTTCAGGGTCCTGATCTCAGGAACCGTGCATTCAGCCAGTCTGCCAGGTCGCGCTGGTCGCCCTGGTCTGAACACTCCACGACCAGGGCCAGTCGCCGAGCGTCACCCAGGGAAAGATTCATCCTGTGAACACCCTGGCCTCCACGCATGATGGGGCTGCTGGTAACACGTTGCCAGGAACTACTTGCCGGCTCAGCTCCTGGTCGTTGCAAATAGATGGCAAACACGACACTTCCCTGCTTCTGGGCATGGTCATCGATGCCAACTTCGACCTGGAACCGATCGTATCCTGGCGGAATATCGTAGGCCAACCGTGACGTGCTATGCATCCCGATTCCCTTGCGATACAGTTGACCGGCGACTCGCAACTGACCACCGACGACGTTTCTATCAACATGGAAAGGCCACTGGATATCCAGGAAGGGAATATGCCGGTAATCAACTGACGGCAAGTCGCCAAGATAAACAACCCGACGACTAACGGGGCGAATCATGGCGACCTGATCCCATGGGCTGCCCTTCGAAAGATGAGTCTTGATACGAATCGAGCCGGATAATTCACACTCCAGAACATCATCCTGGACGGCAATTTCCAGGACCTGCAACCATGACCCTTCACGAAATCCAATACCAGCCTTTACCATGTCTTTGACCGGCTTGCGAACTAGTGTTGTATTGAATCCCACGGCCACAACATTCTTGACCGGCACCCTCAGGGGAGCAGCTCGTTGTGCACTGCGCATCTGGAATGCTTGTTCCAGGTTTTCAGCGGAAACCTTTGCAAAGCCAGCCAGCACTCCCTCCACCGTATCCTTGTTCTGAAGGTAAAGCGTGTCCTCGCGTTCCGTACGTTTCCCGATCCTGTCCAGCCAGCGATCACGTTGTACTGGATCAGACGATGGTTTAAGCAAGATACCCCGGATGGATTCCAGGGGCAGCAACGTTTCCTGCCACAGGTCAGACTGAACCACCAGGTGATCCCCGGTCAATCGCACGATCTCGGCAACCAGTAAACTACCGTCAGCCAGTATCACGTGAGGCATGTTACCTGTCCTACGCGACTGACCCCAGCGCACAAGATCAGCTGCTGCGATCACCCGTTTTCCCTGCGCCTGCAACAGGTGGATCTTGCCGTCATCGGAAACAGACTGCAATCGCGCCTTGAAGGGCTCCCCATCCACGGGAATCGCAACGGGCGTTTGCCCCAGCAACAGGGGCGCACGGCCGACAACGGTCAACCATCCCATCATTAAAATCAAACTACGCATTACCGTCATGACCAGGACCTAACGCCTAAAAATTGGCAGGTAGTTATTGGGCATCTGCAGGATCAGGCAAGCCATTGCCGTCGCATACTCGGGACAAATCATGTCTTTCCAAGATCCATTTTTCTGTTGACTCTCCAGTAATTCATCATGGATTCGTGGATACCATTGCTGCCAGTAGTCTCCCCCGGCATGCCACATGGCCTGGACTGCGTAGTAATGTCCGTAGAAATAGTGTGTAGCGGTCCCGAACGCATCCGTCTTTGGCATATTGCTGCGCAGGTAGGCGAGTCCCTTGTGAACTTCATCTCCCTCGTAAATCCCGGCGCTATAAAGTGCCACGACGCCGGCTGCACTCCGCGGAAAAGAACTTTCGCCACCGGCAATCAGGTACATGAATCCCCCGTCTGCATTCTGGCTGCGTTTGACGTAGGCGGTACAACGATCAATAACCTCGTTGGGCACATGCAGGCCGGCATTACGTGCGGCTCGCAAGGCCATCACCTGGCAGATCGTTACCGAGAGATCCGCATCCCGGCGCTGAGGCTGATAACGCCAGCCACCATCTTTATTCTGGGTGGTGACCATTAACTTGACCGCCTTGGAAAGTACCTTGCGCACACGCGGATCAGGTGACATGCCATAAACTTCTGCCAGGAACAGGGTAGCAAACCCATGGCCATACATTGGACCATGAGTATTCATGACGCCGGCATTAATGAATCCACTGTCCTGCGCATGAGCCATCACGAACTGAAGTGAACGTGTGACCTGCTTCCCGTAAGGACCCCGGGCGGGAGTACTCCCCTGTGCCAGGAAAGACATTCCAACCAGGCCACCCACGGCGACATTCTTACGATAGGCACCGACACCAAAGGAACCATCTTCATTCTGCCTTGCCGCCAGAAATGCCAGGCCACGATTAACCGCATCTCGTGTCTTGGGCTTCATCAGGTTAACTGGTACGCGACGGGGCGCAGCCGTTGGCTGCCCACTGGCAGACATCATTAGCCTGGCGGGCAAGGGAACCGTTCCCATTCCCGCGATGATAATAATGAGGGCATGTCGTCGCAGAAAACGTGCCATGTCAAATCGCTCCTGCCCCTTGCCGATGCAATCGATTGAACTACTTCACTTGCCAAACTATTTCCGTTTATGGCCTCTCGTCAGCCTGTTCAGCAAGTCGACGATAAAACGCTTCCAGTAAACGTTCATACTTGGGTAAAAACTGGTCCGCCGCGGCCCCGCGTAACTGGGCCTGGACCCGGGCGGGAAGATAGCCCCACAACTCTTCCATCGTCGCAGCAGCGTCACCAGCTTCAACCGGTTCAGCATTTCCCTGCCCGACACGCTCCGAACTATCGGTGGCAGGTTTGGGAGATGACGACGGATCATCCGAATCCTGGATCCCTGCCGAGGCAGCGGCCCCGGCACCAGGCCGAAAAGAGGAACTGCCAGATTGCTGGCGTAACTGTTTCATCAGGTCTGCCAAATCCTGGCTAATCATCTTTTGAAGTTGCTGGGTTTCCCGGCCCAGGTCACCTACGGCCAGGCGACCCTGCACATTTTCCATCGAGGCACCGATACGCAACCACGAATTTCTTTCTGATTCCTGGCCTACATCTTCACCCTGCGTCAGCCGGCGCTGCCGATCTCGATCAACCTCTGGCCCCTGGTCTGCGGAAGATTTCCCCGCGTGTTCCTTCCCGGCCCCCGGAAGCTGATCCAAGCCCTGGAACAATTCATCCTCGACACTTTTCGAAGGCTTTTTCTCTTGCGGTCCTGCTTTTTTCGAGGCAGGCTGCGTCGCCCAAGCGGTGCCGCTCGTCGCTACAGCCAGTATCACAAACGCCCTGGCATGGCAGGTCACGCATCCCAGCAATCGCTTTTTATAATCTGTCATAACAAACAACCTCGCTTCATCATTCTAGTGCAATTCGTCGCCTTCTGTCAGCGACGGTTTTACGGTTGGCGTGGCACGGCTCCTCGCAAGCGTTCCACGATTTCAGCCAACTGCCCCTGCTGCTTTGCCAGTTCCGCAACCTGTTCCTCTTGCCGTGGCGTCCAACGCCCCGTGGTCAGTCGCACCTTACCGAGAGCTTCCGTCTGTCGATTAATATCGTCCTGCATCAGGTTTAACAGGATTAATTCTGACAAGCTGCGGGGACGTGCCGCTCCAGGCAACGGTCGTGAACCCTCGACAGGCGAATTCGCTGCATCATTCGTATCATGCGGCGACTTTTCTCCTAACGCTTCCAGCAATCGTTTTAGCTGCTGTACCACCGAAGATTGAACTTCCTGAACCATCACCTGCCCTGTCTTTTCTCCCTCCAGAGCATCAGCAGCACGCGACATCGTTTCACCTACTACCTGGATACCAAATCGAAAGGCTTCCGACTGCTGCAACGACGCCCCTGCCGCCAAGGCATCTCTCGCCAAAAGACGTTGCTGCTCCGCCAGGCCATCCAACACGCCACGTTGAATTCGCGTCAGTTTCAAATCGGGATCAACGTTTCTTAACCGATCAAGCGACTTGGTCTGACGCATTATTTGCTCCTGCCTCGCCAGGAAATCGACCAGCTCTCCCTTTACTTTCTGAAGCTGTTCCTGCAACAAATCACTTTTCACTTGGAACATGTCCCGTTGCAAATGCTGCTGTGCTTCCGCTATTTTTTGCTCGGCTTCCCGGCTACCGGCCTCCGCATCAGCCGCCTGCTGCAGGCTCATCGCCTGACCCGCAAGCTTCATCTTCTGACCTGCACCCTGGATGACCTGCGCAGCCTGTTCCGCACCGAGCTGCTGCAAGGCTCTCTCCAGGGGCTGCAGCTGCCTGGCAATTTCGCCTTGTTTCTCGGCTAACTGAGTAAACAGCTTGTTTCGCACAGCCACCTGCGGCTCATCGCTGGCCTGCTGCACCTGGCTTCCCAGGTCACCTTGCCTGGCTCCCAACTCTTCCAACTGACGGGTCACTTTACGAAGTTCTCCCAGGACGCGATCCAATCGATACTGATGGCGATTACCCAGGATCAAAAGCATTCTCTGCAGGCCATCGTGCACCCCAGATTCAATCCGGATGGCCTTTCCCAGTTGATTCCGCTGGATATCTCGGCCACTTTCCCGCATCTGGCCCGCGAGGGCTTCCTGCCTGGCCAGGGCCAGCGCATCTACCAGGATCGCTGCGGAATCCTCATCTTCCTGGCTTAATCGCTCCTGCATCTGCAACATGCGTCCCAGGATCGTTTCCAGTTGCCGAGCCAGTTCGATCTGACGTTCGCCCCACTGCACCTGCTCCTGTCGTTCCGGTTCGGTCAATTGGGATTCTGTACGACCAAGACGATCAACCTGTAACCGCTGAACCTGCTGGATGTACTGTTCCTGGAGGTCTGCCACGCGGCGTAGATCATGAGAAAACCGTCGATAATCTTCCTGCTGAGAAATTTCACCCAACAGCTCTTCCAGCAACTGGATCACTTTCTGCTGCTCCCGGACCACCTGCAGCCACGCCAATCGAACTTCCGCATGAACAGGTGCCTGGAACGCGTCTACCTCGTCTCGAGGGAGGTCTTCCAGGGCCTTTTCACGATCGGCACGAGCTGTTTTCAGTGCTGCCAGTAATTGAGATTCGATGCTCTCCAGGTGTTGCTGGTGGATATCCACCAGTCGCTGCGTCAGCTGTTCTAACTGCCGTGACAATTCCGGCAACTGAACTCGATTATGTCGCAGCATACGCAACAAGTGCTGCACATCAGCGGGAATGCTATCAGGCACATCCGAGAGTACCTGTCGTACCTGCCGCTGGTTTAGCTCCACGCTTTGCATGTGATCCAGATCTGATTTTTGGAAGGTACCCGGATCCTGGAACTGCAACCCGATTTCTTGAGCATGCTGGAAGGTATCTCGCTGACTACGCAGGGAATTTTTTAACCGGGTCACGATCCGAGCCTGCTGCCGCAAGATCTCTCGCTCTAATTCACTACGGGAAATCAGGTCCAGCTGTCCCACAGCACTCTCGCTTACCTGGCCCTTGATATCGGTTGCCCGGATACGGTATTCAACCCCGCCGGCCAATTGCAGGCTGGGCAATCGAGCCAGGTCCCAGCGATAGGTCACCGCTTGCCTGTCTGGAACCGGGCCTGGCCCCAGGAAGCCGGTTACACCCACGGCAACTTCTTCGTTATCCCGTTCCCACAAAACGATCGTCTGTCGATCCGACTGACCATCATCAGAACGAGAAAATTCGAGAACCAGTTGTTGCAGCCCAAGATCATCGCGGGCATTAATTTCCAGCGAAACCAGGCCGGTCGGCAGCACCTGGTGCTGCTGTTCCGGTGATTCCAGCACCACCCCGGGGGGCAGATCTGCGACGACGCGTACTTCCCATTGATCCTGTCCAACTCCCACCAGGCCGTTTTCATCCTCCGCTTCAATCCAATAACGACCAGTATGCTCGAGAATCCAATCGGTATCGTGATCGTCAGGAAGCGAAAAATGTCGCTTATCAGCAGCGAGCAGTAATGCATGGCGACGCCTGCGATTTTCTTCCTCGGTCACCAGCACGACCTGTTTAACTACTCGATCCAGTTGACCCCGCAGCGTTACCTGGGATCCCTGCAGGGCACGAAAACTTTCCTGGACCTGCTCGACCGGCCAGTGCAGGTAATCCGGAGGGTGAATCTCCAGTTGCAATTCTTCCACGACAGGCGGATCGATCACCGTGACATAGTTCCAGGGCATCGCGTCATCGTCACCGCCCACCACACGAAACTGGAACGATCGCTGAACGTTGTTGAAGCGGTACAGGGCAGTTTCACCTTCCTGCTCCATGATCATGGTTTCCTGGTCATCTCGACCATCAAGTGGCACGTACTGCAGCACTACCTGCTCAGGAAGACGCTCGTTCAGATCCTTGACCCGCACACGAAAACTCGCCCCCGTGGAAATTTTCAGTGGTGGAGGGTCCACCAGTTGAAGGTGATTCCAACGGGGCCAGGGCGAATGAATCCAGGGACGTGTCAAGCGACCGGCTGCCTGGCTTGCAGCCGTCCCATCTAGCACGAAACAGGCTCCCACCAGCAGCAGCATGACCAGCATTAATCCAACAGCACGCCAGGTGCCGGCAGACTGCATGCAACGATTAATATCTAATTCATCCAGTTCCCGCGATGTTGAATCGATGACTGCCTGACGCAACGTTGCCGATCCTGCACCGGCTACCTGCGTTGGTAACTGCAGAAATGCGATCGAGCTGGACAACCGTTGTCCCAGATCGGGAAAACAGTTTTCGACATGACGTGCAATGTAAATATCAGAACAACGATGACGAATTGCCGGCAGCAGGAGACGCCAGCAAGCCCCGCCACACACCGCCCAGAAACAAGCTGCCATCATCCAACGCAAACCCACATCCTGGATCCGCAAACCATAATCGACACCACCCACGAGCAAACCTACCAGCAAGATCAACGCCAGGCAGCGAGCCGTATTCCAGAGAAATACCAGTCGCCAGGAACGCAATGCCAGCGCCCTTATCATGACTTGCAGTGGATGACTCATCACGGCAACCTCTCGCTCTTACCACAACACCGTGGCTCGATTTACACAGACACCTAAGCACAACTCATTAAGTCTAACGCAAACCACTCTTTAAAACAGCTGCAAAGCCTCTTCCCAAGGACCCTAACTAATTGCACACACGGGGTTTACGTACCCTCTCTCGACTTAGAGCATGCCTGCCCGCTTGCGTAATAACCATTCCCCAGTAAGCAGCAACAAGAACAAGGTAGCCCACCAGGGACTGTTCCAAAGTGGTTTCGCAGGCTGCGACTGCACACGGACCTGCCGACCCATCGGCAAGTCCTGGGTTAGCTTGCCTACCTGTTCGGGTAAGTAAAACTTGCCCCTGGATATCTTAGCAGCCAGTCGAAGATCCGCTTCGTTCATTTGTTTATGGGTCATTTCCTGGTCAGGTCGCAAGACACGAAAAACGGTTGCCGGAGGTTCTCCATCCAAGGTTGGTGTTGCCAACCAGGCACGATATTTCCCCTCGGTCAACTGACCAATTCGCCCGCTAAATATTCCTCGTTCACCAGTCTCTCTGCGCATCACTATTTTACGACGATTTCCTTGCTCCCGATCGATAATCACGGTGACAGCGTCATCCTGCGGTGGAGCCAATCGGTCATCAAAAAATCGCACCTGTAATTCAATTGAATCCCCCTGGCGATATTCTTCCCGATGGGACGTAAGTTCTGCCTGCCGGCTTTTCCCCAGCAGTTTCGATCGACTCAGATAGCGAATCGTCTGCAGCCAATAACGATCAAACAAATGATCCTCGTCCGGGGCCCCCAGCCACCGCCAGGTTTCGTCTGTGGCATGAAAGATCACTTTTCCTGCCCCCACGAATTGCAGGCTAATCACGGGAAGATTAGCTGTTTCTTCAGCCTGGAATGCCGGGCGTTCCACCAGAACCCGCACTCCACTGTGAATCCTGGGCAGAGTCAACAACCATCGCAGACCAGGAAGCCGTTGCCAGGCACTGGCATTACCATCGGCTGTTTCCGCCAGTTGGACATGAGGGGTTACCTGGCCGAGTCGACTAATCCGCACCGGGGATTCTTGTATCAACAGCTGATCGGACCGCGGCATTTCCATGGCATCCATGTCTGCCGGGAACAATTTTTCCAGGGGCGTTTCCCGATAAGCAAGTGGCAAGTGTCGGGGCCCGGCAATCAGGATCAGGCCGCCGCCACGTTCGGTCACGAAATCCGACAGGTTTTGCAGAGCTGATTCGCTCAACAGTTTTCGATTCACATCACCAAAAACAATGACATCATACGAATAGAGTTCTTCCCGATTTACAGGAAACGTCGATTCAGCCGTAGCATCCAGTTCCACGTATTGCAAATCAGCTTCCTGCAAGATCGTGGTTAGCTCGATGGCCTTTTCCGCTATGGTTCCCGTGCGTTTTAATCCGCGACTCAAGAGATTCCTGATTGCTCGAAATTCATAACTTGGATATTCCTGGACCAGCAGGACACGGATGGTCTCATCCGTTACACGAACTTCCTGCGAGTCACGATTATTGGCCGGGTCGTTATCCGTGGCGGACTCGGCAACGACCACGAATTCAAATTCCCCGACTTCCTGGGGCCGGTAAGAAAGACGCACTGCCTGCGTGTAATCCTGACCTTCGATCTTTATCTTTTGCTGCGCCAAGATCCGCTGTGACCCTTCACGTTCCAGGTGCACTACGATTTCCTGCTGATCCATGCCCGTAGCACTCAACTTGAAATCGAAGTGGAGCAAGTCATCCACGAAAGTGACTCGTTCAGCAAACAGGTCACTAACTCGTACATCTTTTAACGCTCGGGCATTACCAAGCCCCACGACATGCAAGGGAATTCCCTTGCGACGGCTGTACTTGGAAACGTCCCCCAGGGAGGGCCCCGCCGTGGTAACTCCATCTGTCAGAACGATAATCGCTGCCGTCGGCCGACCACGCTGAAGATCCAGGAGATCCCGAATACTATCCCCTAGGCGACTGCTGTCTTCACTCGCCTCGATTGCTCGAATATTCTCTACCAACGAGCCCTCTGCATCATCCACTCCGCGCAGGCTGCGCCCCATGCGAAAAACCTTCACATGATATTTCTGCTCCAGTTCGCTCAACAGCTGAGCATCTTTTTGCAAGAGAACCGTTTTCGCCATGTTCAGCCGATCTGAGTCCGTAAAACCCAGTTGATCCAATTGTCCCCGCCAGGCCTGGCTTGCCTCGCTATCGTCAAGCTGATCCTTGAGACTCATGCTCTCGGAATCATCAATGATAACAATCACATCTGCCAGGTCCGTAACATGACGCTGCTGCATCCATCCATAGAGCATGAACACCACCAATCCCACGAGCGTCATTCGCAAGAGGATCAGCGCGATCCGCGATGCCATTCCCGCATGGCCTCTCTCCTGCCAGTACAGGAAGGAAATAATTCCCAGTACGATCAGCAGGAACAGGACGGTCACCGAGGGTGGTAAAAACCAACTGTGTCGGTAACTCGGCTCAAGGCCTTCCCCAACGGCCAGCAAGCCTCCACGGAACAAGCCGGGCAATCGTTCAGTAAGTAGGAGGATCGTAAAATTCATCCCGTGGCACGCCCCAGGTAACAGGCATAAAGAGATTCGGTCAAGAGAAGTCCTAGCAGGCCAGCCAGCAAGTAACGGTAGATCGCACGACCGGCCGCCAGGGGCGATTGCTGATCTGTCATTTCCGTTTTCGTATCCCCCACCTCCACCAGGCTTGGTAATAAGGCAGGGTCGCTGCGAGACAAATCGCTCTCCCGCGTATCCACGTTGACCGCGAACCACTCGGACTGGTCCACTGCCGATTGATACCGGGCTTCGTACATGCCACTGAACGACGTATTTTCATACCACCAGGTCAGCCGATCTTCGCTGCTGTCGCTGGCCACATGGTTTGCCTGGCCACGGGGATTGATCACCTCAACTCCTGATACGATGCCGGCGTGTCCCTGTGAAATTTCCAGCACCTGCCCCACCTCTACGTTTCTCTCCTGGTCCCGGGTGCGCACAGCCAGCGCCAGAGTTTCCTGGACGAGGGGAAGAAAGCTGGGCCACGTACCCAGGTCGGACCAGGGAATCGGTGGTTCTTGGGCCTGGTCAACGGACTGGTCAGATGCCGCCGTCGTAAAAACGATACTCCGCCCACGACCGATACGTTCCTCGATAATTGCCGGGTCTGAATTAGCGAACTGGAGAACCACTTGGGGGGTGGATTGTTCCGTGCTTCCATAGGGTTCTACCTGGATGTAACGCGTGATCGGAGAGGTCAACAACCCACTATCCACCTGGCCTTTGAAAGGTGCAATGATGGGATGCTCATAGTCCCGCGGATCGAACTGATACCTGGCCGTCGCAACGGGCTCGATCAATCGAGCAGGCAAGACGCGCCGCTTTCCACGACTGGCACCCAGGGACTCGTTGTAATCCTGGGCCTCCACCCGGTCACCCAAAAAGAAAACCACTGTGCCGGCCTGTCGCAAATACTCGTACAGGACATTGGCTTCTTCCAGACCAAAGCGACCCACGTTACAGAGAAAAACAGCTGCATAACGAGACAGATCTCGTTCTAACAAACCACTTTCCGATACGACCTCCGGGCGAATTTGAAGCTGCCGTCCACCTGTCGGATTCAAGCTCAGGTCCACGTAGCGAGCCTCGCCGGCACGCCCTTCCACGCACAACACCTCCAGCGTCTGTCGCACTGGCACACTGGCCCAGCGGCGATTATCAATAGCCAGGGCATCGCCCCGGGTCCGCACCTCGATCTGATGTTCTCCGGGAACCTGGAAGCGAGCCCGGTAATGCAGGGTAAGCTGGCTGCCGGGTTCCAGGTCAACCCTTTCCTGGTGAACGCGTTGTCCATCAATCCAGAACTCGACGGGCAAACCTGCTATCGGATCTTCCGAAAAATTTCTTACTTCAGCCTCCCAGGGAATATCCTGCTGAACTGTCACCCAACCAGGTTTCAACTCGCAACGCGTAATCGCCACGTTCTGGGTCGCATCATTCCCCACGTCAATCACCTGGAGACGGCAGTCGCGGGCCAGTTCCTCCAGCCGTGCTGCCAACGGTTCTTCAGCGGCAGCTCCCCAAGTGGTCTCGCCCATGTCCGTAAAGACACCAACAACCGTCTCTTGCAATCGTGGCTGATCCTTTCTTACCTCCTCGATCAACTGCTCCAACTCGGTCACCGTGGTCTCCAGGTTCGCCATGGCATGCGGTAACACCAGGTTATCCAGTTCTCGCAACGCGTCCTCAACATCAAAGGCCGGGGAGCGGATCACGACCTCGGGTGGACTCGCCATCATGATCAACGTGAAACCATCACCCTGGCGAGCGGCTCGGATCCATTTTTCCGCAATACGTTTCGCCACGGAAAACCTCGTTCCATCCTCTTCTTCTGCAGCCATCGAAAACGATCCGTCGATCACCAGGACCAGGTGACGACGCGCCTCACCAGGTCGATTACCCGTTGCCGATGGCCACCAGGAAACCCTTGGGTCCGAGAGGGCCAGGGCCAGCAACAACAGGATAAGTATCCGCAGGCTGAGCAACAGCCATCGTTCCAATCGAATCCGACGTGCGTGTTTCTGAACCGCGGCAAGCAGGTATTCCATCGCCGCCCAGGACACCTGCTGATATTTCCTGCGGCTCCAGAGATGAATCACGATCGGCAACAGCGCAGCCAGTCCCCAGAGCAGCATTCCGCTGCTACCGAAAACCCAGGCTGCCAAAGGTAGCGATGGCAGCCCCTCGTTGAGACTAGCGATAATCACCATGTGTATTTCCAGCGGCATGCACCGCTCTTCCTGTGAACTTCATGATCAACGTACCTGCCGGGAACGTTCTGCCAGGTAACTGGACAGGGCAACATCCAGCGATGTATCGGTTCGCACCTGCTGATAGTCCAGGCCTGCCGCGCGACACTGCTGCGCAACCTGGGTAAGATAACGGTCAAATTCTTCCAGGTACGCCCGTCGCAATGCCCGTGGATCTGCCACCACTTCCGGTAATTGTTCCAGGCCCCGAAAAAGAGTCGGCTGCTCGAAGGGAAACTCCAGCTCCGCTGGATCCAGCATATGCAACACGACCACTTCGTGCTGGCGATGTCGAAAATGCTTTAAACCGGCAATGGTATCTGCAGGATCCCCAAACAAATCACTCAATACGACCACGATACCGCGTTTCGAAAATCGTTCAGCCAATTCATGAAAGACTGGGCCGATGGATGTCTTTCCATGGGATTCTGCGCTCTCCATGACATCGACCACCTGCTGCAGATGAGCGGGATGGCTGGCTGGCCGCAGGAATGCCCGGACCTGCTCATCAAAGGTCACCAGGCTGACCGCATCCTGCTGGCGCAGAATCATCCAGGCCAGGCTCGCGGCCATGCACTGGGCATACGCCAGCTTGCTCATGGCGGCAGTGGGCCCCTGGTACTGCATGCTCTCGCTGACATCCAACACCAGGTAAGCGATCAGATTGGTTTCATCTTCGTATCGCTTGAGCGACAGCTTGTCAGTACGCGCAAGTACCTTCCAATCCAGGTAACGCAAGTCATCGCCTGGAACGTATTCACGATGCTCGGCAAATTCGATCGAGAAACCATGGTACGGACTGCGATGCAAGCCGGCCACGTAACCCTCGACGATATGCCGGGCACGTAGTCGCAACCCCTGGATTTCAGCGAGCGTCTGGGGATCTAAAGACTTCCGGGATTTTTCCACCTGGTCCCTCGTCATGGGTTACCTGGAGCAGATGTTCGATCAGCTGACAAATAATATCATCTGCACTGATACCATCTGACTCCGCGTTAAAGTTGGTCTTAATACGGTGTCGCAGTACGGGGTAGGCTACCGCCTGAATATCCTCGACGTCGACACTTAATCTCCCGTTCATCAGGGCCTGGACCTTGGCTGCCAGGACAAGATTCTGACCGGCCCGCGGCCCCGCACCCCACATGACACATTCCTTGACGATTTCCAGGCTCTCTGCCTGGCTTGGTCGTGTCAAACGAATTAACTGCAGGGCAAAACGGGCCACGTGATCAGCAATCGGTACTTCCCGAACGATGCGGGCCGCCGCCAGGATTTGCTCGGTTGTCAGAACCGTTTCCAGCTCGGCCTCCTCGCCACCAGCCGTCTGTTTGATAATTTCCAGTTCCTCTGTCTCATCCGGGTAGTCGACCAGCACGTTCAACATGAAACGATCAAGCTGGGCCTCCGGCAGTGGATAGGTTCCTTCCTGTTCGATCGGATTCTGGGTCGCCAGTACGAAAAACGGATCGGGTAATGCATGACGCTGGCCACCAGCGGTAACCTGGCATTCCTGCATCGCTTCCAGCAGGGCTGCCTGCGTCTTCGGAGGTGTCCGATTGATTTCATCCGCCAACAGAACGTTGGTAAAAACAGGCCCGGAAACAAAGCGAAACTCACGTTGCCCACTGGCCCTGTCTTCCTCGATCACTTCTGTTCCCGTAATATCGGCTGGCATGAGATCCGGCGTGAACTGGATCCGGCTAAACTGCAACGACAAGGCCCGGGCCAGGGTTCGTACCATCAACGTCTTGGCAAGTCCCGGCACCCCCACGAGCAAACAGTGTCCCTGCCCGAAAAGGGCAATTAACAACTGACGAACAACTTCCTGTTGACCGACAATCACCCGGGATACCTGCTCCGTGATTTGCTGGCAGGATTCTTGCAGCATTTCCGCTGAGCGGAGGTCATCTTGTTCCAACATTTCCCCAATTCCTTCTATGTAGTCCCATCCGTTACCTGGCGAAACTAATCATTTCTGAAAGCAAACAAACGATTGGCCGTCACCAGTAACAGGCGATCATTGGAAATTAATAAATGGCCCCCGCTAACCCCACGAGGCAACAGGTCAATTTGTCGATGTAGCTGCCAGGCGGCAGCGTCCCTGGCCACCTCCCTGCGAAACACGTAGATGCTTTCCCGGGTCGGCCAGTAAACCTCTCCCCCGGCGATCAATCCGCGACCGAGCCCCCGAGGGTCTGGCCGGGCGGCTGCCAGATCATTATCTACAGCATCCGGAAACTGTCGACGCAAATGACCATTGTAAAGATCCAACCAGTAAAGGTAATCACCACTGGCAACCAGGTCATCACCGACAACACCCAGCAAATGGACAATATCGTCTGTCTTTCCTGACTGTTCCTGCCACAACAAGGCTCCCGTGGCGGCCTCCAGGGCAAAAACCTCCTGGCTATCCGAGGGAGCAACCACCAGTATGCCACGGTGAATCAAGCAAGGATTCAAGTCGCGAAAAAAGTGTCTTCCGGCACCCTGCGCAGCACCCGCTTGAAACGTCCTGCGTGGATAGGTCGTCAGCCAACGAATACCACCATCCGCTGCTCGCACCGCGGCGATCGCCCCGGCATTCGTATTATAGTACAGCATGCCGTGATCCAACGTTAGCAGGTGATGCGTAATCTCCGGCCACTGTCCCTGGCCCGGTGTCTCGGCCGAACAGATCAACACGCGCCAACGGAGCTTGCCACTGTCCAGTTCAAAACAGGCCAGGTAGGCATGCGACCTTACCTGGTCACGCCTGCGCATGCCGACGTAAAGTTGATTGCCATCGATCACCGGTGCTCCCTCAAAGGCCCAATCAGGTCCATCAGGTCGCAGGGGAAATCCTGGCAACAACTTGCCCTCGGCGTCCAGGTCCAACCCGACCAGGTAACCCGTGGGATGAACCAGGGGGTCTGCTCGCTGACTCAAGACGGAAACAGGCGAACCCACCTTGGCAAATAAACGATTTCGATGGATGGTCAGTGTGCCACGCACCACCCCGAAATACTTCCCCTCCAGCAACAGCTGGTCCCGGGCAATTCCTGAATCAAAAATCGTGCCCGTTGCATCCGCAGGATTCCAGGCTGGGGAACCGTCTTGCAGCTGGAATGCCCGGATTCGTGTCTGCTCATTAACGTAAACCACCTGCCGATGAATCACTGGAAAACAACTCAATAATCCCTGCATGTCCTCGGCGATGCGGGGACGTACCAGGCTCATTAATTCCTGCTCGGCAGTCCAATGCTGCAACGACTGAAACCAGACCGGTACATGACGAATATCAATCGATCGTGCCGGTGTTGCCGAACGTGTTACCGTTCCCGCAAACGTACTCCAATCGGTACTTGCTGCTACCTGTTTCCAGTCAGCACTGCGCGCCAGCAAGCCTTCCAGGATCTTCACATAAGAGCCGGTCTTGCCCGCCAATCGCCCTTGCTTGCCTGGATAAAGTCGCCCCAGGTATTCCAATTCCCTGCGTGCACGTTGATCATGTCGCTCCAGGACCGATGCCAACACCAACCTCGCGAAAATTGCTGCCCTTTCCAGGTCACTGTTCGGACACGTCAACCATGGCCGTCCAGTTGGGGCGGCCTGCAGGACAGGCATCACTGCTTCCCAGTCCTCGTTACTGTTGAGCAACCGTAATTGCATCCAAAACGGACGCCCATGAACTGCATGCTGGTGATCCGGGGCCAGTCCACCACGTGGCTGTGGAAAAATTTGCTCCCAGCAAAAACGGGCAGCCGCATAATCACCCTGCTCCAGGCAATATTCACCCAACAGCAAGAGGGCGTCATCTCCATAGCTGCTGGCAAATAGCTCATCGGCAATTCGCTGCAGCAGGGTGCGATCCCCGGTTTTACGAGCCTCAATAAACCAACGCCTCGCCAGTGGATCGACCTGGCGTCGGTATCGCACCAGGGCTTCCGGAGCCCGCTGGCCCAGTGATGCAAACCAACCCTGGGCATACTGCTGGACGGTGAGATAATACGGTCTCTCGGTCTTCGCTTTACCTGCATTTACCGCAATCAACCGATTACCATCCGTTCGCACGACTCCCCGCACGACCTCAATAGCTTCATCCCATTGCTGGTCAGCCAGCAAGCGGTCTGCCTGGTGAATTAATGTTAACGAGGTGTTACCCACCTGGTCCAGGTTTACTTCCGGTGACGACTGCGAAGTGGTCCTACGGTTCAGTTCCTGGCTATTGGCCAGGGGCATTTTTAACCAGCATAGGGCCAGCAGAAGACAGGCTACCATGCAGATTTTTAGCGCACGGAGGTACCGATCATGCTGTGCAAGAGAGTTTACCGATTGCATGGTGAATGCCCCTTTCAAGGACCCTTATCTCACCTAGTATAAGTGCTGGCTATCCTCGAGCAAAGAAATATCATGGTCCTCACCCGCGCAGCCTGTGAGCAGTTGCAACGAACATTCGGCCTGGGAAAAGATTAAGGCCCTGGTAGCCTGTTCGAAACACGATTCAGCGAGCATAGCCTTCGATCAAGCGGCCCAGCAAAAACGCCGCCACACCGAAAATTAACATGATCACCATCTGGCTTAAATGAAACTCACGTCCCAAACCGGCACTCAGCTCCATGAACATGGCCAACGGCAATACCGTTAATCCAACCAATTGCAGGAACCGACCGAGAGATTGCATGAAACCTTGTTCCTCTCCGTAACCAGCCATAGCTATCGCAGCGGGCCAACTTGCAAAAAAGCTGGCGACCGACGCAAACACATTCAATGGTGAGACAATGATTCCTGGGAGTGCGACGCGGAATCCTTGACACCACCTGGGACTAACACGGCAGTCCCTGCAGCCATCGCCAGCAGTTGTTGCTCACGCCCCCTCCGCACCTGCGATCCAAAATAATATCCCAGGCCGCAGAAGATCAAGAAAGGCATACTCATCATGAACAGGATGCTCCAGAAATAGCCTCGAACCAGGCCATCCTGGCTCTGACCGTTTTCAGCCAGCGCCTGCTTGCAGGTGGGACAGGCCAGGACTGGCTGCACCAGGATCAAAGAGACGAAGCCGATTACCAGGAACATACCCAGCCAGCGTCGCCCTAGTTGCCTTGAAAGCAGTGTTTTAAAATTCATCGTCATCCTCACGGCACCTGTTCCTACCATGGTATCTGCCACTTGATCAATGCGGCGGATAGACCTGGTACAACAACAAATATACCAAAACTCCTGTTGCCGAAACATACAGCCAAATCGGAAACGTCCATCGCGCCAGGCGCCGATGCCGTGTCCGCTGATCCCGGTATCCCAGGTAGATCGTCCAGAGGGCAAGGAACGGTACCAGGGCTGCCAACAGGATATGCGACAGCAACATCAGGTAATACGAGTACCGCACCAGGGTCGGTGGATACTCCGGAAACTTCGTGCTCGCACCTGCTTTCACGACAATGTGGTAATAAAGATAACAGGCCAGAAAAAGCACGGAAACTCCGAAGCAAGCTACCATCGTGCGACGATGCGCCCCTTCGTGTCCCCGTTTAATGAGACCATAACCAACCAACAGCAGAACCATGGCCAGCGCATTGAGAGATGCGTTGACATGGGGAAAAACGGATTCGCTGGCAAATATCATGACGACTATCGAACCATATGGTCTTCAGGGAGCAACTGGTTTTGACGGCTGCTCGGTCTCTTCGCTCGTAACGCCATTGTCCTGGTCATTGGATTCCTGGACTGAATCCAACGAACGCTGCAACTGTGCTTTCTTTTCAATCCACTCCGCCGGTTCTTCCGACTCCGTGGCCAGACGCTTGATTTCTCGTCGCATGGCCAGCCATTCCTCTGCTTTATTCCAGTGAAAAGCACCGCGGACATTGCCCCATTTATCGACCACGGCAAAACGCTCGGAATGCGTCTTGGGGCCCAGGGGGAACTGGAATTTTTCAGCCGCCACGCGGCGAATGTAGTCAAAATTTCCGGTCAAGAAAAACCACTGCTGTCCATCATTCGTAAATTGTTTCGCATAATCCTTTAGCACCGCAGGCGAATCGTTCTCCGGATCACAGGTAATCCCGACAAACGTCACACCGTCGCCGCTAAAGTCAGAATGCAGCAACTTGATATGCTCATTCTGGGTACGACATAACGTTGGACAGGATGCAAAAAAGAAACTGGCGACCCACACATTCCCCTCCAAATCGCTGCTGTTAAACGGCTCATTGGTACGACGTGTCAACGTGAAATCCTGCATCCATTTCTGCTGTTCGTCGGCCGGAACTTCCAGGTACTGCTCATCAACAGGCTGAACCACCAGCGGCTCTTCACGCCCCATTCTCCCGATCATGATCAACGCCATGCTTCCGGTAAACACCAGCAATACAGCCAGCCAGAAAACCAAGACACGATTCACAGCAAATCTCCCCGGGTCCGTCGTCGCGAAACCTTACAAGCGAGTGTAAAAGCCGCTAACAAGAACAGCAAGGTGACTGCCAGGGACGTTCCCAATGACGGAAACCAGATCCTTCCATTGGCAACCGACCCGGCCAACAATTCATGAAGAGGCGCCACCACGTAGGTCAACGGATTACAACGCATCACCCAGTGAAGTACCTGTTGGCTGAAAACCACATCATCCGCCAACGCCGGCACTGGAAAGAAAGCGCCCGACAACAGCCACATGGGCATCAAGACCAGGTTCATCACGGCATGAAACCCTTGAATAGACTCCATGTTCCAGGCCATCGCAAAACCCATTGATGTCATCAGCAGGGCCCCCAACAGCAGGACACCCAGCATGCACAGGACGTTCTCCCAACTTAACTGAATATCCAGTGTCAGCACCAGGACCAGGCAGAGAGCAACCTGGAACCAAGCAATCAGGGTCGACCCCAGTATCTTTCCCAGCACAATCGACCAGGGAGGAATCGGCGCCACCAGGACCGACTGCAAAAACCCCTCACGACGGTCTTCAATAATCGAAACCGATGAGAAGATCGCCGTGAACATCAGGATTAAAACCAGCGTCCCCGGGAAAAAATATTCCCGAAATGAAGGCCCGTCTGCCGCAACCTGGAAACTCTGATGCAAACCGGCACCAAAAAGTAACCAGAACAACAAAGGCGTACCAATGGCTCCCACGACACGGTTTGGCTGTCGAAAGAAGCGGATGAATTCCCTCCAGCTCAATGCCGAAACAACCAGCCAGGGACGCACGGCCAGCGATCCTACCGATGTTCGCGGAGATTCTTCCTGGGCGATTTTATTCATGGCTCCTCCCGGCTTGCGCTACTTGCCTGGAATTGCTGGCCCGTCTTATGGATAAAAACGTCTTCCAATGTCGGTTTCCCCCAGGTCATGGATTCCACCTGTTGCTGAAACTCTCCTTGCAGCAGATCCCACAACGACTCATTTTCCAGCGGAGGAACTCGCAACTGACCATCCATCAGGTGCACCGAAACACCAAAGCGGGTTTCAAGTTGCTCCTTAAGCTGCCCGGGATTACTACAGGTGATGGTAACCTGGTCACCTCCCAACTCTCGTCGCAACGCTTCCGGTTGATCAAGGGCAACCAGGTCACCCTCGTGCAAGATGCCAATACGATCCGCACGATCCCCCTCGCTCAACAGGTGTGTCGTCATTACCACCGTCAATCCATATTCCCCCTGCAACTGCCGAAGATAATTCCAGAAGTCACTCCGGGCTCCTGGATCCAGGCCGGTACTGGGCTCATCCAGCAACAATAATTCCGGACGATGCATCAGGCTCCTGGCCAGGTCCACACGCCGTTGTAATCCACCGGACAACGTCTCTACTCGGTCGTTGATACGCGATTCCAACCCCAGCTGCAGAAGGACTTCCCGCTGACGCACGTCCAGTTCGCGTCCCCGCAACCCATACAAGGCAGCCTGGCAACGCAGGTTCTCAGCAACCGTCAACTTGCGGTCGAGACTCGGCGACTGGAAAACAATTCCCAATCGCCTTCGGATGGCATCTGGTTTCTCAGACAGGCAGTCGCCCAGGACCCGGGCTGTACCATCCTGCAGAGGTACCAGCGTCGAGAGCAGTCGAAACAGCGTTGTCTTGCCGCTGCCATTGGGACCCAGGAAAGCAAAAACCTCGCCCGGTTCTACCTGGAAAGCTACGTCACGCAAAGCAACACGCGACCCATACCGGAAGTTTAAATCCAGGACTTCAATCACCGGTTGTCCACTCATGTCTACAGCCCTGGCAACAAATCAACCGTGCGAGCCGTCCTGGCAATCAGTCGTGGTGTGGCTTGTCGTGACTATCGTCGGATTTTTCGCCGGCTTCCCCGCTGCCATGCGTTCCGGAACCAATCGATTCATCGTACTGCTGCGGCTTGGCCGTATGTTCCCAACGTTCTTCCGAGTAATTACGAGTCCGCCGTCCCACGTCGGGAACCAGCATCAGAACCAGGAAAACACTCATCATGCTGGCCGGGATCGTGATCACCCATTTCCAATTGGACTCCCACAACAGATGCATGAAGAACATGATCACCAGCAGTGCTTTACCGCAGGAAATGGCCATCATCAACGCCCAGCCAATTTTCACATTGCTCGTCATGAGCGACGAGTTACCGACCAGGAAGGAAAGAGCCGTCAACACGCAAAGAGCGCCAAACACCATCAGGTACAGGCTGGTACCACCATGGGAATGATCGTCATGATCCACGTCGTGGTGCGAATCCGTAGTCGTTTCTACTTGGTCTGTCATCGTTTATCCGATCTCAACAATCCGTACTGCAGCAAGTAACTGTCACTTCACACCCGCTCGCACATGTGGCTAGAACAGGTAGAGCAAGGGAAACAGGAAAATCCATACCAGGTCAACAAAGTGCCAATACAACCCAATGTTCTCCACGAGCCCCGCCTTGGCCGGACCCAGTTTCAAGGGCAACAACAAGGCAAAAGCAATCAAGCCAATGACCACGTGAATGGCATGGAAACCGGTCAGCAGAAAATAGGTACTGGCCCACATATTACCACTGGGAATATAAATCGGCAGTTTCAACCAGTGCTCTTCATCGTTCAAACCCAGGCCATCCACCTTCATCTCACCCAGCGTTTTATCACACCTTTGTAGATTCGTACGTTCAAGATTGATCAGGTCCAGGCTTTGCTTTTCCGCTGCCGTCAGTTGCCCTGTCTTCTTATCTAACGCCTGCTGGTCGTCGCTAACACGCTGCAGCGATTTCGTCACCAACTGAGCGCGTCGTTCAATCTGTTTCTTGGCATACTCCTCGTACCGATGAATCGGATAAATATTGTAGGACAGGGCCAGAATCGGCCCCTCATCATTGGTCCGGGCCACCTCCAGTTCCGTCCACCGAACCAGGCTTAACAACTCATCAACCCGGCCTGTTTGATCCTCGGGAATATCCTCGCTCTTGAGGTTCATCAAGCGTGTACGAATTGCTGCCACGTAATAGACATCAGCTCGGTCATAGACCTGGCTGTGCGGCTGAGCTGGATAAATACCATGCTCGAATTTCGAATTATACTCAACCGCCTTAACTCCCAGAAACAACGTTCCGAGGACAAAGGTAAGTACCATCCAGAGCTTGGCCTGTCCGACCCGGTTGGCCTTGGCCGCTTCCAGGGCCAGCACGATAGAGACGCTGGAACAAATCAGGACAAACGTGTTGAAAGCACCGATGTATTCCTTGACGTGCACATCATGCGGCGTCGGCCATGTTCCGGCCGGAGCACCAAATCGCAAAACGATATAAGTACCAATCAATCCGGCAAAAAACATGATCTCGGTCGACAGGAACAGCCACAGGCAAACCTTGCCATTGCGCAATGGCAGGCAGGGTTCATACTCCAACTGGATATGACCGTGATGATCGTCGTGATCGTGATGGGTATCAGCTTCTGTCATGGCAAACACTATGCAACTAAAGTGACAACAACCAGGACGACCAACAACGCCGGCAGGTACACCAACGTTGCTCGCAACAATCCTCGAGCCGTCTGATTATTTAAACAGACAAAAAAACGAACTGCAAATGTTAATTGAACCAATCCCAGGGAAAAAGCCGCCAGCAGGTAGTAGCCAGCCATGGGGACGGGCAGGTAAAGGGCCGGTACAAAACTTACCGGCAGCAGGGCCAGGGCACCCAGGACCGCCTGCACCGCTGCTCGACGCCCCGTTGGATCTACCACCGTCCACATGCGAATTCCTGCCTGACGGTACTGGTCCCGATAAATCCAGGCAATCGCCATAAAATGTGGAAACTGCCAGAGAAACAGCAGGGTCAACAGGCTCCATGCCCGCACGTTCTCCCAGGGTAACTGCGTCGTGTTGACAGCCGCCCAACCCATCCAGACCGGCAAAGCCCCAGATATTGCACCTACCAGTGTGTTGTGTGGAGTCCGCGTCTTAAGCGGCGTATAGGCAAAGCCATAGATAGCCCAGGTAGCCAGGCCTAGCAACGCTGTTAAAAGATTTACCTGCCAGGCTAACTGGACGAATCCCAGTCCCAAGGTGACTACGGCAAAGCCCATCACTTGATTGGCTGACATGCGCCCGGATGGCAAAGGCCGATCCGAGGTCCGATCCATGCGGGCATCACCCTCAACCTCAAACCATTGGTTCAAGGCACTGGCACTGGCTGCCACCCAGGTGGTTCCCAGCAAGGCGTGTATCATCAGCCACGGATCCAATTGTCCCCAGCTGGCCACGTAGGAGGCCGCAGCGACCACCACCAGCACCAGGACCGAGATACGAGGTCGCGTTAATTCAACGTAATCTTTCCAGCGGCCGAAGCCCTGGACGGCTCGTGTTTCAACGGCAAGTGTACTAGCACTCATGATGTCAATTGCCCCCGTTCCATCCAGGCACTGACGAGAAACAGGTTGACTAACCGGCTACTACCATCTGCTGTTCGATCCTGTCGATTGGAAACCAGTGGCTTCATGGAACAGGTGGCTCGCAATACAACTACCACAGCCAGTGCCAGCAGCAAGGATCCGGTCGCCACGTGCGCCGTCACGATCATGGCCTGAACCATTCCCTGCGCCTGGACCGTGTAACCAGCGAACCAGCTGTACTCGGCAAGCCCCATGGGCCAACCGTATTTCAATACCCACGTCGCCGGTCCCAGCATCATCTGCAAGGCTGCCAACCCTGCCAGCACCGCGACGGGTCGTCGCAGGTAACTCGCCAACTGACGATGTCTCGCGGACCAGCTGAGTAGTCCCACATGCAGTACGACAACAGCTGCCATCAACAGGTGAAACATGACCAGGACACGAAATGTTCCGGGCAGGGTTTGTACCATCACATGCCGAACATGTGCTCCCACGATTAACTGTGCGTAAATCATACCGGTAGTCAGAAGGGCCAAATGTCGTACCCGGTGCAGCTGAGCCTGCAGTTGCTGGGAGCTGTTCTCCTCAGCCGAAGAAACCGCCTGGGAGCCAGGTTGTCGCCAGGCACGGGATGTAAAAACGGCCATGGCAGCTGCGTATGCGAAAAAGAGCGGCCCCACACAACCATGAACCAGTGCCAGGAACCGTTCGTTCAACAGGACGCGAGCGCCTCCCAGGCCTCCCTGCAGAAGTACAAGGAGCAGGGCCAGGACAGCCAATCGCTTCATCCAGCGCCGGGAATCTCGGCGCATCACCGAAACCACCAAACCAATCGTCAACAAGCCGACCAAGGCGCCCAGCAAGCGGTGACCATGTTCGATAAACAGGTCCCAGGGGCCAAAAAACCATGTCGTCCAGGGGTACAGGAAAAGGTTATAGCCAAACGTCGAGGGCCAATCTGGTACCGCCATACCCGCATCGTAAGTTGTCACGAGGCCACCCGCCCAGATCAAGGGAAACGTCGCGCAGGCCAACGCCACCGCCCAGCGGTGTGGCGGATAAGCGTCATTTTTTTGCAGGCCTGTTACCATGGACAGAATTTCCTGTTTCAATCTGGATGCGCTTGGCGCACGTCCTGTCAGGTTTCCCCGTCACCGGAGCTCTCTGCCTCCGGCGGCGGCTGAGTTTGCAGATAATAATCTGTATCCACCTCGGGCGAACCATATTCGTAGGGTCCGCGGTAGACAATCGGCTGGAAGTCGAAATTACCATGTCCGGGAGGACTGGGTGCTGTCCATTCCAGCGTGTTACTCTTCCACGGATTCCTACCCACCTTGGGACCTCGAAACATGCTGTAGAAGATATTGATCGCAAAGATGATCTGGGAAGCAACCATGCCGATGGCGCATATCGACATGAACTGATTCATCGGCTGTAGTTGAGCAAACGTCTCGTAGTGGTAGGGGTCTGCCAAACGCCTGGGGAAACCCACTACGCCCAGGATATGCATGGGATAAAAAGTACCGTTCATGAAGATAAAGGTCAGGAAGAAATGCAGCTTGCCTGCCGTTTCATTCATCATCCGACCAAACATCTTGGGGTACCAGAAATAGATGGCCCCGAATACGGCCATGGCTGTTCCGGAAAACAATACGTAATGAAAGTGGGCCACGATGAAATACGTATCATGGATAAAAATATCGACCGGCGTGGCTGCCATGAAAATCCCGGAGAGTCCCCCGATGATGAACATGGAAACAAAGGACGTCGCAAACAACATCGGCGTTGTAAACTGCACCTTGCCACCCCAGATCGTTCCCAGCCAGTTAAATACCTTGACCGCACTGGGCAGGGCAATCATCATCGTTGCCGTCATGAATGTCATTCCCAGCACCGGGTTCATGCCGGACACGAACATATGGTGTCCCCAGACAATAAAACCGAGCCCGGCAATTCCTGAGATGGAAAAAACCATCGGCTTGTAACCAAAGATCGGCTTACGGGAAAAGGTCGCAATGATATCCGAAACCATCCCCATCGCCGGCAGGATCATGATGTAAACAGCCGGATGCGAGTAGAACCAGAACAGGTGCTGCCACAACAGCGGTTGCCCGCCCCCGGAAGCCATCGCTGAATTGTTCACGATCAGGCCTTCCGGCAGGAAGAAACCGGTTCCCAGCATACGATCAGTTAGCTGCATGAAGCCTGCCGCTGTCAATACAGGCAAGGCAAAGGCCTGCAGGATCGCCGTGATAAACATACTCCAAATGGTCAGGGGCAGACGAAACATGGTCATGCCCGGTGCTCGCATCTGCAGGATCGTTGTCAGGTAATTGACCGAACCCATCATGGAGGAGATCCCCACGCAGGTAACGCCCAGCAGCCAGAGTGTCTGCGCGGACTCACTTCCCGGCGCAGCACCCAGCATCGCGGAAAGTGGTGGGTACGAAGTCCAGCCAGCACCTGCTCCATAAGGCGGCGTGAAAAAACTCATCCCGATCAGGATAAAGGCAGGCCACATGAACCAGTAGCTGAGCATGTTAAGCGTGGGAAAGGCCATATCGTCAGCACCGATCATGAGGGGAATCAGGAAGTTCCCAAAGGCACCAGCCAGGATCGGAATAATGACAAAGAAGATCATCACGGTGGCATGCATCGTGAACAGGGTGGTATAGAACTCCGGCGAAATCTGCCCACCCTCGGCAGAAAACAGCAGGTTGCCAATTACGGGCATGTTCGACCAGGGCCAGGCCAGTTGCCAGCGAATGCCCAGGGCCAACAGGCCACCGATCAGGAACCAGAGGAGTGTCGAGAAGAGGAACTGGATCCCGATGATCTTGTGATCCCGGGAAAAGACATACTTGCCTATAAAATACCCCACACCACCACCGGATGGTGTCGTCGCATGATCTTGAGAATCCGTCGTCGTACTACTCATCGTTACTCGTCCGTTTCAGAAGGGCTGTACTGTACGCGGTTTTGCTCGTCCCGCTCGGCCTGCAGCCAACGATCAAAATCCTCACGGGACTCGATCACCAGGCGACCACGCATCTTGTAATGACCCCAACCACAGAGCTCAGCACAAACGATATCGTATGTACCTGACCGGGTGGCCCGGAACCACATGAACTGTTTCATACCTGGCACAATATCCTGCTTCAGTCTCAGGTTCGGCAGGAAAAAACTGTGCAGAACATCCTCGCTTTTCAAGGCTACCACGATATCCTCGTCAACCGGGATATGCAGTTCGTTGACACCATGCACGTCGTCCGGCGTACCGATTTTCTGATCGGCCCCCGCGTAACGCAATCGCCATTCAAACTGGCGCCCGGTAATTTCTACCAGCGGCGGCTTTAACTGATCATCTGACGTGCCTTCAATTTCATCGGCACCGGCCGAGATGATAGGCCGTCGCATCTTGGCTGCCGCCCAGGCATCCATCTGGTAAATCGCGATAAACAACAGGGTCACGGCAGGCAAGATCGACAAGACAATCTCAAGCGTATGGCTACCATGAATAAACTTTACCGGTTCCGGATTCTTGGTCGCATCATATTTCCAGAGAAACCAGAACAACAAGAGCCCCGTGGCAACAAAAATAGCTCCTGTCAGGTAGAGGATAAAATTAAAGAGGTTATCGATAATAAAACCGTCTCGACTGACATCCTCCGGGAACCAGTGACCGTAGAGTGGCGCACTATTGGGTAGCGCAGCAACCACGAACAGGCCTACACCCAGGATTGGCACCAACAAAAATAACAGACTCCAAAACCGTCCCACCTTCTACTCTCCTTAAAGACTACAGGCGTTCACGCTTTAAATTGCGCAACTGTTCATGCGGTTGACTAATCGACTCGAAAGGCAAGCTGCGAACATAGTCCAGCAAGTACCAGATCTCGTCGGATTTCAGTTCCTTGGCAGCAGGCATCGGTGTCCCGCTAATGCCATAACGAATCCGCCAGTAAAGGTCGACCGGTCGCCGACCGCCCCGGTAAACACCCTGCCGCAGGTTCCGTGGTCGCAAGGGTCGCTCCGCCAGGATTCCCACGGCTTCTCGCTCCAGGAGACCCGCCGCATCCAATCCTTTCGGCCAATTCTCCTTGGTCCAGTCGTCGACCAGCGGGGTCTTGAGATCAAACGTGTTATCCCCGTCACCCAGGGCAATGTTGCCATGGCATTTCACGCAACCACCACGGGTTCCATAAAACAAATCGCGACCCAGCTGGCGAGATTCCGCGCTGCCCCAGTTTTCCGGTGGTGGCGGCACTTCCTCCGATTGCGTCTGCAACCAACTGTTAGCAATCGTCGTCATCTTCTCCTGCACCCAGGCAGATCGTTCCTGGAACTCAGCAGTATCCTTGTCGGCAAGGGTTAACAGGATTCCGTCCGGTGGCTCGATTCCCAATTCCCCGGCTCCCAATAATTCCCCGATCAGTAGACGCTCCAGTTCTCCACGCATACTCAGGTAAATCACGTACTGGACCAGCGAATCCTTCTGGTTCTGCGGCAGCACTCGAAAGGATGGCATGGCAGTACCGGGCACTCCATGCTTGAGAAGTCGATGCAAATCATCGTCCGTGGGCCGGGCATTGGTCGTCGTCGACTTAAACTTGAACTTGCCCATCCGGTAATCCCGCGGGTAAGGATTCAAGAATTCTGCCGTCGGCCCCATGCCGTCACCGGTGATACCGTGACAGTGGGCACAGTGCTGTCGATAGAGTCCATGCGGCCGTCCATCCTCATCCACCGCAACCGCCCCTGCAGCCATCTCAATAGCCGTCTGGTTCATCAATTGCCCCATGTCGACTTCCGCTACCTTGGGAACATGAGGTTTATCCGGTGTTCCAAACAGGCTGTCCAGGATCGTCGCTATATTTTCCTTTTGCTCGGCACCCAGCTGAGCATCCAGTTCCGCTTCTCGCGCAAGCTGGTGCCCTGCGGCGGGACGAAACTCCACGACCGGCGGGCTGCAACCCAAGCTCATCGCTGCGATGAGGGCAACGAGCAGCAACATGGATCGTTGATTCCAGGAAAAAAACATCTTACTCATAATTCTTTGCATCCAGCTTGAACGTCAGCTCGATCACGTCATTGGGCTCAATTCCACTGAGTTTGAGCCGTCCACTCTTGATCGTCAGGGGTTTGCCATTGCGTGTCGCTTCCACATCATTACTCAAGAATTTCCCCTCATGGGAAACACGAAATTCCATATCGATTCCCGCTGGCAGATGAGCGATTTCAAATCCACCATTCAAATCACTTACCGCGAAAAACGGATTGGGACGCACTAGCATCCAGGACTGCATCCAACCATGAATACTGCAGGACACCTTGAAGGGCTGGTTGGAATAACCAACCGGCTCGTACAGCACCTTACCACCCCCGGAAATACCGGAGTTGGCACCCGCTGCTCCACCACCAGGATCTCCCTCGATCTTGGTATTGTGCAGCATGCTATCGCTGTTAAGAATTTCAACTGTCTGGGTCGATCGCATGGCAAACATGGGCGAAACAAAGACACACTTCTTCTGGTCAAAAGCATCCTTCCCCGTGAGCACTGCATCCCGTTTCGCCTGGTATTCCTCGTGGATCCACTTGGGATCCTCTGGAATCCTCCGCGGCTTGGTCAGCCAGATCGCCACGTTACGTAATCCGTTATTCGGACCGACCTGCAGAAATGTATTCTCAAGTGCCGAATCATCCGGAGAACATAACTTGGCATCATTGCCACTGGCCGACGGACCGGCTGGCACGTTCGGCTTCCGGTTGAACTGCACCACACCGCGCAAGGTTGCAAAGCCAGTGGGTTCCTTGGCAAGCCCGGCCGTTGCCTGCGAGCTCTCACCGGGTTCCACCACGTCGCGAATCTGCCGCGCAGCGTCTGAATTGGGCGACCAGGCATCAACTACCTTTCGCTGGCACCCTGGCAGGCAGCCAACGATTAGCAGCAAGCTGATCCAACTCGCGTTTTTCTTGCCTCTGGACATCACTCGTTTCCCTTTACACACGCGCTTATTCAAACAACTTCTTGTCGACCACCACATCTCCCAGGTCGAGGGTTTTACCTGCAGGAATTTTCAAATCCACGCGACCACGCTTCCAGTCTGTTTTCTTGCCACCGACCGTCACGGACCGCACGTAACCAGACTTCTCCTGCCAGAACTGGAATTCCCATTCTCCCGCGGGAATATTCTTGATGTGAATCTTTCCGTCAGCATCACTGGCCGCAAAATAAGGATTGGAACGGACAACTAGCCACGCTCCCATCCAGGCATGAATGCTACAACTGACGCGGGCCGGCAACCGTTCCTCGATCATGAATTTCTGCTCTAACTGGGCACCCGCTGGAATCAGGGGATTCACACCGGGATTGAAAAACGTATCGATCTTGGTGTTATGACCAACCGAATCCTTGTTGCCCAGGACGATCGTCTGGCCCGTGCGTACCAGGGCCACACGTGGTTCGAAACGGCAATTGAGGTTATTAACAATCACCTTTTCCTTGAGACCCTTGGCGTAATCCGGGTGGATCGCCGGTTTCTTCGTGTCACGCAGGAAAACCACCACGTTGCCGATCCCACCATTCTTGGGATTCACCACGAGCGATTCATCCAGCAACTTCAGCTTGCCACACACGGCCGCGTCCTTGTTCACCACAACCGGTGCTCGCTTCGGTGCTTCTCCATCAAACACGAAACGCGCGGTGAGGTGCCCCCACTGTTGACTCCAGGCAGAACCTGTATCCAACTGGACTCCAAGGACCGTAATGACAATCAGTAACATTTTTCGCATCATCAATTCCTTACTCCTGCTCGGCGACCGCCTGTTCCCGTGCGAATCGACAAGCCAAATATGGCAGGGTTTCCCTCATGGAAACTCGGTGGAAATGAATGCCAGGGATTCATTACGTGCACCCCCAGCAGGCTGGCATGACTATAGGACGATTATAAAACCCGCTGCCCTGTGCGGCCACGCGCCAAGGGCACCTGACCTTCAAAACAAGCCGATTGTCCGGCTGCATGCTCTTGAATTCCCGGTAATTTATTAGGTTTCTTCTCCTGGTAGTTCGTTTTCAATCCTGGACACTCGTGATCAGTTTCCACCGTCCGCGTCAGCCGGTTCCTTCACCGGTTCCGCACTTTCTTCAGTCGCCGGAGCCTCGATCTTAACCATCGAACGGATATTCGCACGCTGTTTCACGTACCAATCATAATTCATTAACAAATCCACGACCGCATCCAGCTGCTCTAACCGTTTACCGTGATACAAGTCCTGCTTGACGCCACCGCCAAACCGCTTGTCCTCCGGATTCGATTTGAACACGATCGGCATATTCGTGTAGGGCAGCACAGCCTTCGGCTTGGCAACCCAGTTACGTACGTAATCGGGTCGCAGGCGTCGATACACCTGGGCCAGGTTCGGTGCAGGGTCCGGCCGCGTGGGGACAAAATCACCCACGATATGGCAGGCAACACAGTTTTCTTTATCCAGGACGACCTTCATGGCATCGGCCAGTCGCCTGCCCGGTTCTGCCTCCGTGGCATGCTGGTCACGCAACAGTTTTCGGTAGATGGCATCCTGGGATTCCAGGTGGGCCGTCCGACGCCGTTGCACGAACGAATAGGGATAATCAACGTTATCGATGGCGGCAAAATAATTCACCAGCTTCGCAGCTTCCTCAGCTGACATGTTGAACCGCGGCATCCGCAATATGACGGACGGTCGAATCGGATAGGGATCCAACAGGAACTCGTGCAACCAGCTCGTCTGCACCTTGGCTCCCTCACCAATCAAGGGTGGTGGCAGGTAACCCCACTTGGTTACCTCGATCTTCTGCCCCGTCTCCTGGGCTAACTTCCGATACTTATCCACCGCGTGTGGCAACAGGTATTTCGCCAGGTCACCTCCACCAGCGGCCGAACGAGACTTCACGTACTCCGCCGCCACGCCGATCGTATTGATCCCGGTCTCGTAAACATTGCCTCCCAGCAACGTCGGCTTCCAAAGATTCATGTAGACATCAAGCGACGAGGTGGAAAACTCTTCTTCCATGAGATCCGGATCGGCACCCAGCATCTCCCCTTCACTTTTCTCCATCACGATTGGCCAACCCAGTTCACCAAGGTTCGGTAAACCATGCACCCTGGCGTGCTGAAGCCCCTGGGCGTCCACAGCACTGGACTGAGCTATCTGATCATGACTAAATACAGGCCGCTGGAACGCAAACGACTGTTCACTCGCTTGGGCAGACGGCTGAGCTGCATAGCTATCTTTCGGGAAGGCGAGATCCCAGGTTTCCGGAGTCACCAGGTGACATCCCTTGCAGTTAAACTTGTCCATTACCCGTAACCCCGCCTCCACAGCCTGCTGCCGCGGATCAGGGCGATAAACATACTTCTCGCGCGGTGAATCTGCTACCAGGCCCAGCACAAAGGTGATCACCGCCTCGCGGTCCTCAGTGCTGAACGGGAAACGAGGCATCCGCAACCGCTCGTTATATGTCTTGTTCTTTGTCTTGTGGTAATCGTAACTACGTGGCTGCCTGAGTTTCTGATAGATGAAACCCGTTCGATTATGAGAATGGAGCTGGTGCTCATAAAAGTCGGGGATCTGGTCATCATAATCACTGCCACGCACATGATCCCCAGCGGCATGATCCGCCTCTGCTGAATCACCATGGTCGCTGGCATCCCCTTCATGGTCGTCATGTCCATGATGGTCATGACCATCATCGCCGTGTCCATGCCCACCATGACCATGACCGGCCAGGAATTCATTAATGTGCTCAAACGCCAGCTTGCCGGGATCCTTGCGGCCCCAGTCGGCTAACCCCGTTCCAATCGGCTTGGCATCCTCGAAGCCAGGAATATCATGGCAGCCGTAGCAACCATACTTGGCGATCGACTTGCGACCCAGGTAACGTAGTTTCTGTGCATCGGACAGCGGTTTCTCTGCATCGTAGTCTGCCTGGGAAACGCCCAGCTCACGTTCATGGCCCTGCAACCGTGCAGCTCGCGCCGGTGCAAAACCGCGTTTCATAATATCGTCTTTCGCAACCGCGTAACCGTCTTCCAGGTAAACCTCGAGCAAGGCATTGATTTGCTCGCTCTGAACTTTCTCGACCGACGGCTTGTAATGCGGCTGGCCTGAAAGCAAATACTCCACGATATCAGCAACCGGATCAGTCACTTCCAACACCTTGCCCTTGGCATCTTTTTTCTCGATGGGACCCAGGAACAGGTCCGGCATAACCGTACGTGCATGGTAGCGAGTTGGTTCTTTGATCCAGCTATAGAGCCAGCGAGGCCCCTTGGAATTACGATGGCTGCCATAGCCACCGGGATTTCCGTTGCCAAATTTTCCAGCCAGGTTCGAAAGGTCTGGCCCCTGCACGGACTGCTGGGGATCCCGATACTCTTCCATCTCGGGAAAATCCTGGTGGCTATGGCAGGCCAGACAGCCGCGTTCCTGGAACAACGCTTTCCCTCGCGTCACCCGCTGCTCCTTCGTCGATTCACTAATACCTTTGGGTGGCTCCAGGTACTCGAATTCCTGGGACCGATCCTGCAGGTAAGCAACCATCGACTGGATTTCGACCGGTTCAAGATCCCGATGGCGATTATCACTGTCCTCGGCCTTGGCATCAGCACTCTTCTCCGAGTGGTCAGCGTCATCACCCAGGTGACTCCACAGGCCAAAAAATCGCGGCATACGTGTACTGGGCCTGAAATTGCCCGGTTCACGGATCCAATCATAGAGGAAATCTCCCCCGGCCTTCTTCCCGACGAACCGCAAGCTGGGACCCGGTTTTCGCAAGGTTCCAGCGGGCGTCACGTCCTTTAAGAGGGCCGCCATTTTCCCGCGGAAACGCGGGTCGAAAACGGGCTGCTCAGCATCATCGGCCTGGGCATTTTCCTGTCTCACCTCATCGGTAACCAGGATCGCTGAAATGCGATGCCGTACATCATCTTCCTCGGGATGATTAATCAACTGTTCAATCAAACCCTGCTCCTCTGCAGGCAGCTTCGAGAAACCTTCATCTGCTTTCAACGCCAGGGCAGCGGCAAAGAAATTCGGCTCCAGACGCATGTCGGGCCCAATTCGTTTATCGGGCCCCTCGTAACCGTTGATTTCATGGCAGCCAAAGCAACCATATTTCCGGATCAGGCTATGGCCCTTGGTAAGCTTCGGAGCCGGTGGCTCAGGAAACTTTTCGCTTTGCTGCAACTCCGTGACATCGTGATGACACTTCAGGCAGGAGGACTCCATGAAACGCTTGGGGTGCATGGGATAAACCCAGTGATGGTTATCAAACCAGCCATGCTCCGTCATCCAGTCGCCTCGGTCGCCCAGGCTATCCGGTGTATGCGAGGCCCACTTGAAGGTGGTGGCACTCCCCTGCCCCTCGTGACATACGGTGCAGGCAAACTGGGACATCTTATGGGGACTCAGGGAACCGACAAACAGGTCCAGTCGCGGATGACCAGAGAAGGGGTGAGGTAAACCTCGCCGCACGGTAATTTCGATAACCTCACCTCGGCTGGCAAGATCCAGCAATCGGTACACGGCCGCTTGCTTCGTCCGCAACGAACTTCCTCGCGACTCTACTGGATCCTTATTGATCGCCAGCAGCACATCACCCAACTGGAACCCGGGGCGTGTATTGACATGCGTCTGCGTAAACAGATCCACGCCGGCCAGGCCTGGTGATTCCAGCAAGCTCTTGACAATATCTTCTGCCAACTGGTTTTCCGTCACGGGAATATCAGCCAGTGCTTCGGCGGTCGCACCGAGTGAATAAGGCTCGACGAACTGAATCGTCACCTCGCCACGATTCAACAGGCCTGCTTCGGCCAACTGGATCCCATACTGTTCCAGCAACTTATTCTTCTCAACTGACGGTTCGCTCTCCCCTGCCCCAGCATCACCAGCCTCAGGTGCCAAGCCGGCTTCGGCGGCCTTTATTTTCTCCAATTCAGGCGTCGACAACCGCAACTGGACAATCCGCTCACGTACGTAAGCTTCCTCGCTCGCCATGCCAGGCAACGTTTTTTCCATGGCCTGGTGACAGGTGGTGCAACGGTCAAACCTCCGAACCATGCGATGGTTGTAATCCTGTTCCAGGTCCTCGCTCCAAAGATTCTCAATCTTCAGCGGTGAATTAAAGGCATCGAGAATCGGCAGTTCCAACCATCGTTTCCCCAGCCAGTTTCCCTCAAACCACTTGGATTGCCGATCCACGATAGATCCCGTGAGTCGCTCCAACTCGGCCTTACTATCAGCCAACTCTTTTTCCAGGCCACGCTCCTCTGCCGTCAGTTCCGCGAGGATATTCTGCAGTCTCTGGCGAACATCCTTGGCCAGGTCATATTCCTTGGTCTTATCGTCTACCGTAGCCTGCTTATCGTTGATCTCCAGCTGCAGCTCATCCTGCCGCACCTTCCCCAGGCCATCTCGCACAGCCAAACCCAGGTCGGCTTTTGCCTTATCCAGGTTCGCACGGCTAAACTTCAGGCTTCCCAACGACTTGTCTTCCGCGGACTGGAAATCACGAATAACCCCTCCCAGGAAGGAGATCTTCTCGACACGCGACTTTGGCACGTCACCCAAGTCCTTGGTTGCCGCAACAGCCTTTTCGAAATCTTTCACCAACGCTTCATCCAGGGGAACTTTACGTGCGGCATCCAGTCGATCCTGGATACTTTTCTGCTGCTGCGCGACCGCATCGGTCTGCTGCTTGAGGAGCCGCCAGTCGGTCATTCGCAAATCAATCGCGCGAGCTTTGCGCTGATACTGCTTCCATTCTCGTTCATGGTCGGCCTTGAGCATCCAGAGAGTGGAAACCAGCAAGGTCAAGCCAGTCACGGCAAAAATGACGTGCAGCAACTTGATGTTGTACTTAGTTTGTTCAGTTGCGGGCATAACTTAGTTCTTCTGTTTCGGGAACGGCGCAGCGTCCCTACAAATTCAAGAAATACTCGGGAATCGAAATAAAGTACTTCAAATCAATCGTCCACCGTAAAACCATTTTGATCGGCAACAAGGCCATCATCTGTATCAAATTCGCCAGGACCATGAATCGCAGAAAACCCATTTTCAGAAACAGTTCACGGAAAAACTTGCTACCAGCAACCAACATCGCTGGCAGTCCCGCGAGGTAAGCGATCACTAACACGATTCCCAGCGACTCCCTTAACAGGATATACGCCAATTGCATTATGGCGCCACTTCCTTCTGGCGCACGTGGCCGCGCCATGCTCAGCCAATGCACCCAGAAGTACTCCGAGAGGTCGACATTATTCAATGCCTCCACTTTATGCGCATCCCAGGTCTCATACATCCCGAAGAAGTTCCAGTTCGGACCGCGCAGGAAGGTACCCATGACAATCAGCGTGATCCACATCACCAGGAAACCAAACTGAAAGACCAGGTAAGCGAACTTACGCTGTTCAATCGTATAGTAACCATTCCCTTCCTTGTTAAAGTCGATGTAGGGAATCGCAATCAAACCGAAAACCACTACGCTGGGCAAAACGACTCCAGCCATCCAGGGATCGTAATAGACCAGCATTTCCTGCAATCCCAGGAAATACCATGGTGCCTTTGATGGGTTTGGCGTCTTCACGCTACTCGCAGGCTCTTCCAGCGGGGCCTGCAGACCGATGGCCCACAGCAGCAACAGTGCCGTCAGGGCAACCATGCAAATCAATTCCGTGTAGACCAGATCCGGCCACACCAGGACCTTCTCATCCTCGAGTTTTTCCAGCGGCTCCAGGCCCTCGCTCCGGCGATCATCATTCTGAACCGCCCGGGACGCTGACAACCAGTTAAAGAATCCCAGCAGGAAGACCAACCCCACAATCGGCACGTTATCGGGCTTGGTTACAATCGCGGCAAAATCCGCATCCGTCATCGAGAGCCCCATGAACAGCACGGCCATATTCAAACCTGCCCAGGCCACCATCGGACGCACGAAAAAACGTCGCCACACGAACAGGGCTGTCAGGGTTACGATCGTACCAACCGTATAGACCACCGGCCCCATCAGGATATCCAGGAAATCTCGCATTCCAGCTGGAATCGAAACGTAGGCCATCCAGGTTGGATTCCCACTCATGGCGAGTGGTGAAATAATGACATACGCCAGGGAAACCAGCATCCACAGGAGCGAGGTATCCAAGGGAAAACCGAGGCAACGGCAAACGACTGTCGCTTTACCGCTCCTCCAGAGGTAAAGCGCCATCAGCGCGTTGGCCAGCGCCAAGACGATATAATACGCCCCCAGGAAACCACTGATTCCCTCTAAAAATTCGGCGTTACTTACATGTCCATGCATCGTCGTGTCGTTATTCCATTTACCAGGACTGACCTGTTTCCTCGCTTAACAAACTCTAGCGGCGATCCCCTCGCCACCTGCCGCTACCTTACAGCGGCCCACTAATACCACCATCCTTTCGGATGCGCCAGAAGTGGATTGCCATCAGCAACGCGGCTGCCAACGGAATCGCAATACAGTGCAACACGTAAAAACGATTCAACGTCTCTTCACCCACGAAGCGCGCACCGAGCAATCCAAACCTTGCATCCGAGGCATTCGTAATCATGTCGACCCCGCCGACAGTCAGCAATTGCGCACCGGGCCCCTCAGAACCCAGGAACGGTGTCGCACGGCCCATGTTTGACCCCACCGTAATCGCCCAAATCGACAACTGATCCCATGGCAACAAGTACCCGGTAAAGGAAAGCAGCAGCGTCAGGACCAGCAGAATCACACCAATAGACCAGTTGAATTCCCGGGGCGGTTTATAACTTCCCGTCAGGAAAACACGGTACATGTGCAGCCATACGGTAATCACCATGGCATGCGCACCCCAGCGGTGCAATTCGCGCAGGATCCCCAGGGAAGCCACATCTCGCAGCGCCAGGATATCGGGATAGGCCCACTCCAGCGTCGGCCGATAGTAGAACATCAACAGCACGCCGGTAATCGTTTCCACCAGGAAAAGAAAAAACGTAACACCACCCATGCACCAGGTAAAGCTAAGCGAAATACCCTGCTTCTTGATCGAAACCGGATGCAGATGAAGGAAGAAGTTGGTCAGCATGACCACCACGCGATTACGGCGGTCAACAGGCGCTGGATGCCGGAAGATACTCTTCCAGATCTGCGAATTCCGAATAATTTCACCCAGAGAAGGCATACTTACAATCGCCTGCAAAAAACGTGAGAAACTTGTTTAAAAACCGTAAAACCAACTCGCCTCAAGCTGAAACAAAAGAGGCTGCATCAGACCACTGACCCATTTCCTGATTAAACGTACGACTCTTATCCACTTCCAACTGCCCGTCATCTGCCAACTTAATCGCATAACGCTCAAGGGGGCGCGGCGCCGGCCCCTCGAAATTAATCCCATCCTTATAGAAGCCGCTACCATGACAGGGGCACTTAAACTTCTGCTCGCCCTCCAGCCAGTTAGGCGTACAACCCAGATGGGTACAAACCGTCTTTAACGCATAGATCTGCGGCTCACCCTCGTATTCAAAACGAGCAATCCAAACACCAAACTGCGCCTTGAATTTCGTCTGCACCTGCCCCGGTGCAAAGTCATCCGGGAAACCTACTTTGAATCGAGTCGGCGGCTCCATCAAGATATTAGGAAACATGAATCGAGCCAGCCCGAGCAACCAGAGCAAGTTCGTGGCCGCCAGGGACGTAAAGCCCAAGGCCAGCGAAGAACCAAACATCGCACCACCCAGGATCGTCATGAAACCACGTCGATCTGACGCGGTCGACACCACCGGGGCCTGGGCGTACGCAGGCTTAGCGGGCATCGGCGGAACCACCAGCTTCTCCTTGGCCGGCTTGGTGCCCGTCGACTTACCTTGTTCACGCGCTTCTTTTTTCGAAAGGGGTCCTACCGGTGCCTCGCCACGTGCCGCTGCCAGGATACTGGCCGTCGACATCGGACCACTCGGTTCGGCGGCGGCCTTGGCTGCTGGCTTAGGTGCGGCCTTGGCTGCTGGCTTAGGTGCTGGCTTAGGTGCGGCCTTGGCTGCTGGCTTAGGTGCGGCCTTGGTCTCACCAGAACCGCGCGCTGCTGCCAACATGTCGGCAACGCTCATCGCCGCCGGATCAAGGGGAGCTGCCGGCTCAGATTCTGTAACAGCTGACGGCTCAGATTCTGCAGCAGCTGCCGGCACATCTTCAACCGGATCCTGCGCAACGGGTTCGGCAGGAGTTTCCGCAGCACCACCACTCCCGCGGCAGTGGGCTATCATCTCCTCAACCGACATGTTTTCTCTGTCTACCATCGCCTACGTCCAGTCGCTCTTCCTACGCCATTACCAGGCCATGCGCTGCGTCTCGAAAGCCAACCCCTTCGTGGACTTACTATCAGGACCCAGCAAACTAACCGAAGTCATTCTTAACAAAGACTTTATAATTACCTCAGCAGCTTTCTGCAATGGTCTTTTACGGACTCCACCCAGGACAAAACAAATCGCCTGAGTCGTATCCATTCCTGCTCTGTCACCTAGTCTAACAAGATCAATCGACAGTCCGTATCCCACATCCGATAAAATTCTCGATTCTTCCGAAACCACCAAAACCGATCGAACTGAAAGCCGGCCGATCAACCCAGTGCCGGGGGGGACACGATATCCCCTCTCCCCCTCCCCCGCATGGGTCACCAGAGAGTAGCCAAACACCTGGGTATTAACAGCAACACTCTCCCGATTATCGAACCGGCACCGTATAGCTCAACAGGCCAACAGCCTCACCCTTTTTTGCCTGCTTGTAGTTTTCATGACACATCGTGCATTTTTGCAGCACCACGGGAACTGACGTGGCCACGCGTAAATAAGGCTTTCCACCCTGATACACGACCTTTTCTACAAATGCCTCCCCTCCCTTGATCTGCTTGACAGCAGCCTTATCAAAAGCATCCCGGGCAACATTCTCGTCGTTATAAGGCTCTCCGCTGACATCCAGGAGCGCCACCTTGTGCCACCCCTTCTTTTCGATCGCCGCAAATAACGCCTTGGCTGCAGACCCGGCAGCCAGGTCATCCTCATCCTTGACGTAATGCGTGGTGATCAACACCACGGCCGTTTTATAGATATCATCAAGCATCTTAACCGTTTCTCGCGTCCGATCCACGGCCTCAGATGAGGCCGCTGACTGACGATTCTTCGATCGCTGTCCTATCCGCCTCTCTCCCCAAGCCAAGCCGGGCATCACCAGCAAACCGACCAACAATAACTGAAATCTTCTACTCATCAGAGCTACCCCCTGCCTTAAAATAAGATAACCGGATAATCATATCGCATATTGAACACGCGTTAATATACGGATAGGATCTACTCGGGTCAACCAAGCTTTTGAGGAACGAGTCGTGTTTTCACAAACCGTTGAATATGCTTTACGAGCAGCTGTCCACCTGGCAATGAATCCCGCCCTGCCACAAAGGACGGAGGAAATCGCAACCGCCACGGAAGTACCTGCTCCTTACCTGGCAAAAGTGTTGCGTGAATTAAACCGGCATGACCTTGTCGTATCGCAACGCGGCCTCGGGGGAGGCATCTCCCTTGCCAAGTCGCCTACGGAAATAACCATCCTGGAAATCGTCAATGCGGTTGACCCAGTGCAACGTATCAAGACCTGTCCTCTCAAGCTCGCTACACATGGCACGCGACTTTGCTCCCTTCATCGCCGCATGGACGATGCTCTGGCCATGGTCGAAGCAGCCTTTGGCGAAACAACTCTGGCAGAGATCCTGGATGACTCACAGCAGAACATTCCGCTTTGCGAGAGAATCGCCAACGGGGGCGACAATGAGCCTCTCGCGCTTGGCTAGTCAAGATCCACGTGAGCTGGTATCTATAGGTCGCACAGGGAGCGCCTCGAACCGCTTCATTTGCATTACCATTGGTAAAACGGGGAGCTCAAGCACGATGAATGTGCTGATCATCGGAAATGGGGGTCGAGAACACGCCCTGGCCTGGAAAATCTCGCAAAGCACGCAGGTAGAACGCGTCTTTGTTGCTCCGGGCAACGCCGGAACCGCCATCGATTGCGAAAATGTGATTCTCGATATTAACGATGCGAATGGCCTGCAGAGATTTGCGCGTCAAAATGACGTCGAACTGACGGTCGTCGGCCCGGAAGCCCCCCTGGCTGCCGGCTTGATCGATGGCCTGCAAAAACTGGGAATGAAAGCCTTCGGCCCAACCCAGAACGCTGCTCAACTCGAGGCCAGCAAGGTCTTTTGCAAGCAGTTACTCCGAACAGCTGACATTCCGACTGCTGATTTCCAGGTTTTCCCCGATGCTGAAAGCGCCAATCGCTATGTCGAGGAACTGTATCCAGAAGACCACGAGAACCTTCCGCTGGTCGTCAAGGCCGATGGCCTGGCTGCCGGCAAGGGCGTCATCGTTTGTTCCACCCGACAGGAGGCACTGGATGCCATCGACCAGATCGCTACGCAGCGGGTCTTTGGCGACGCGGGCAACAAGTTGATTATCGAAGACCGCCTGGAAGGTCAAGAAGTCAGCGTCCTGGCGATTACCGATGGCCAAACGATCGTGACGCTACCACCGGCACAAGATCACAAACCGGCCCTGGACGGAGACCAAGGCCCCAATACCGGAGGCATGGGAGCCTATAGCCCTGCCCCGGTTATCGACAGCAAGACACTAACCTGGGTCGAGGAACACGTCCTGGTCCCCACGGTGCATGCCATGAAACGCTCCCGCAGCCCATTTCGTGGTGTTCTCTATGCGGGTCTCATGATGACACGGCAAGGCCCCCGGGTGCTCGAATACAACGTTCGCTTCGGTGATCCGGAATGCCAACCCCTGCTAATGCGTCTGCAATCGGACCTGGTGGAAGTGATCGAAGCAACTATCGAGGGTCGCCTGGAAAAACTAGCACCGCTCCAGTGGGATCCGCGTCCCTCCGTTTGCGTGGTCATGGCCAGCGAGGGATATCCCGGCAACTACGATAAGGGGCATCGCATCAGCGGCCTGGATGCTGCGGCGGCACTACCGGACGTCAAGGTATTTCACGCCGGCACGCAACTACAAAACAACGTACCCGTCACGCAGGGTGGTCGCGTACTGGGCGTGACCGCCATGGGAGACACGATCAGCGAAGCCAAGCAACAGGCTTACCACGCAGTCGAAGCCATCAGCTGGCCAGGAGCCTGGTGCCGCACGGACATCTCCGACAAGGCCATCACTGACCAACCTGCCTAGGATCACGCACTGGCAACCGGGCCATCGCATCACCCCACGTCACCCAGGTCAAGCACTTTCCCATAGCGTGTCAGGACCATCTGCCGCAATCTGGACAACGTTGGCTCTGCCAATCCGGGATCGGCATCTACCATTTCCTGGGCCACGGCGCGAGCCTCAATCAACAGGTCCATATCACGCGTCAGGTCAGCGATATGCAGGGGCGGCATACCGTGCTGTCGAAAGCCAAACAAGTCACCGGGCCCCCGCAGGCCAAAATCAACTTCGGCCAGCTCGAAGCCATCCGTCATGTTCACCAGGGCTTCTAGCCGCTGTTCGGCCTCCGTGTTAGCCGGTTCGGCAAACACGCAAACGTAGCCAGGATACTTGCCTCGTCGCACGCGTCCCCGCAACTGATGCAGCTGAGCCAGGCCAAATTGCTGTCCACTCATGATCGTCATGAGCGTGGCATTAGGAACATCCACTCCCACCTCGACTACCGAGGTGGCGACCAGCACCTGGATCTTACCTTCGGCAAAATCCTGCATGATGGCATCTTTTTCCCGGGCGGGTAGCCGACCGTGAATCAATCCCAGTCGAAAATCACTTAACTCCCCGTTCGCCAGGCCTTCGTAACAGGCTTCCACGCTCGCCAGGTCATGATGCTCCGACTGCTCAACCACCGGACTAACGACGTATCCCTGGCGACCTTCCCGCAGTTTCTTGCGAAAGAAATCCCACCATTGCTCGGTCCGTTCCAGCGACTCGCAGTACGTGTGCACCACTTGCTGGTGGGGACCCTGCCGGATGGTAGAGATATCCAGGTCGCCAAACAGGGTCATGGCGATCGTGCGGGGAATGGGAGTGGCTGTCATGACCAGGTAATGTGGATCGAGCCCGGACTGCTTGAGGACCGCACGCTGGCGAACCCCGAACTTGTGCTGCTCGTCAATGATGACCAGTCCCAACCTGGCAAACACCACGTCTTCCTGGGCCACGGCATGCGTCCCGATCACCAGGTCGACTTCACCAGCAGCAATCCGTGTTAAAACCTCTGCACGCTGTCCAGCAGCCAGGCTCCCGGTCAGCAGCGCGATCCGCACACGGCTGTTTTCCAGATCTCGCGTCAGGGTCCGGGCATGCTGGTTGGCCAGTATTTCGGTCGGTGCCATGAGGACCGCCTGGCAGCCATGCGCCACGGCTTGCAGGAGCGCATATTCTGCCACGGCCGTTTTGCCACTGCCCACGTCCCCCTGCAACAAGCGGTTCATTGGTACTTCCTTGGCCATGTCTGCACCAATCTCTTCGATGGCAGTCAGCTGGTCAGGAGTCAGTTCGAACGGGAACAGGCGAGTAATCCTGGCATGGATCTTACCGTTGCCAGGCAGGGCTGGCGCCCGGGATTGCTGAATACGATGCGCACGGCGGACCGCCAATGCTAATTGCAGCACCAGCAACTCCTGGAACACGAAACGACGCCGGGCAGCGGCCAGTGAAGCCTGGTCATCCGGCTCGTGAATCTGTCGCAGGGCCGTATGAATCGGTAACAACCGATGGACTTCAAGGAACGACTCCGGCAAAGTTTCCACCAACGATTCAGTAAACTCTTCCACAACCTGCCAGACCAATCGTCGCATCTGGTACTGGTTGATACCCTCGGTCAATCGATAGACCGGTAAGATCTGACCGGCCGGTGGCTCCTCGTCAGATGCCAGGTGCACGACCTGCGGATGGCTGATCTCCCAGCGTCCCTTCCGTTGCTGAAACGTCCCGGAAAACATCACGGGCTGATCAATCTCAAAGCGATCCTTGAGATAGGGCTGGTTGAACCAGTTGCCATGCAATCGCTCCTCGCCATCCGCGATCGTCACGGTCAGTCGTGAGCGGCCCCGTCCGGTGGGTCGCAAATCGATCTTCTCCACGACGCCACAGACACTGGCCGCCTGCCCCTCGACCAATTCGGCCAGCAACACCCGTTCGCTCCAATCCTGGTAGCTGCGAGGAAAGCAGAACAGCAGGTCCGTGGCGGTTCTGATATCCATGCGGTTCAGCAATTCCGCACGACGCGGCCCCACCCCCTTGAGGTACTGGACCTGCGTTGTCAAATCCGGCAAAGGTTCATGATCCGTCGTTGTCACGGGGTTCGGTTCCATCCCGCCTACGGGTTCAGAGGTATTTCTGGTAAGCGGCCACTGCCAGTTCGTCACAGCGATCATTTTCCGGGTGACCACTATGTCCGGCTACCCGATGATAATGAACCTGCTGAACCTGCAATAGGGCATCCAGTTGCTGCCAGAGATCCACGTTCTTGATCGGGACCCACCGTTTTCCATCCTTGCGTCGCCAGTCATTCGCCTTCCAGCGAGGCAACCATTCAGCAATTCCCTTGCCGACGTAAACGCTGTCCGTAAACAGGTCCACACGACAGGGATACTTGAGCGCGGAGAGTCCCTCAATCACGGCCACCAGTTCCATGCGGTTGTTGGTTGTTTCACGATCCCCGCCACTGGCCTCCTTTTCCTGCCCACTGGTGACGTGACGTAGCAGGAAACCCCATCCTCCCGGACCCGGGTTACCACTGCAGCCCCCGTCCGTGTAGAGCTGTACATCCGCTTCTGATGGAGAAGCTTCATTCATCGGCGATCCAGGCTCCCCTTCCAAGGCATATCCGTCATCAAGGTCCAACGATTTCCTGCTCGTCACGGGGACGGGGTCTCTGTTGCCGGCGGAGAATCCGTGGGCAACCGGGCCTGTGAAATCAAATCCTGCTGCTGTAATTTCGTCATGTCATCCAACTTGGCCGCCAGGCGTCCATCCTGCTGCGATCGCTCGCGGGCTTCCCAGGGGAGAACCACGCGAAACGTACTGCCAATTCCAAGCTGGCTCTCGAAACTGATTTCACCGTCCATCAGCTTGCACAATTCCTTGAGGATAGATAGCCCCAGTCCGGTCCCGGAATATTCCCGGGTCAGGTTATCACCTCCAAAGGCAGCGGTGCCCTGGCGAAACTTCTCGAAGATAACCTCGCGATCTTCTTCAGCGATACCGACCCCCGTATCGGTCACGGTAAGTTCCAACTTCCCATCCGAATCACAAACAGCCCTGACCGTGATACGTCCTCCCTCGGGAGTGAACTTGATTGCGTTGGAAAGCAGGTTCATCAGGATCTGCTGAACCTTGGCCTGGTCCTGGTAAAGCGGGGTTTCATTGCCACTGACCTGGACCTCCAGGTCAATATTCTTCTCCTCGGTCAACGACCGCATCATGTCACACTGGGCCTGGACGACCGTTTCCACGAAGAATTCCGAGGGACGCAAATCCATCTTGCCGGCTTCCATCTTGGCCAGGTCCAGGATGTCGTTGATCATTTCCAGCAGCAATCGCCCCGATTTCTGGATATTCTCCGCATATCGCCGCTGCTTGTCATTGAGTGATCCAATCCCCTGCAGCACCTCGGAAAAGCCGATGATACTGTTGAGTGGCGTCCGCAATTCGTGACTCATGTTGGCCAGGAAATCTCCTTTGAGCCGGTTCATTTCATAGAGCCGCATGTTCAACTGGGCCAACTCGTCGACCTTGTTATCCAGGTCCGTGTTCACATCACGCAACTCGCTCTGCGCCTCGGTCAAGTGGCGCAACATCCGGTTAAACGATTCGGCAAGATCTTCAAATTCATCATTGGTTCGAATGTCAGCTCGCTGTTCAGAATCACCCTGGATAATCGAATCGCTCACCTCGCGCAGATGTTTCAACGGGCGAACGATCACGTACCGAACGATCACGTACAGGGCAATCATTGCCACGAACACGGTAAAGATCGCGACCGCGATCAGGATCGCCCGCGCCCGGTTAATCGCCGCCTGGGTCTCCTCGTACGGAAACACGACCTTGACGACCACGAACGGTGGCTCTGTGCCCTCCAGCTGGTTGCCTCCGGACGCCGCCTCGGCACCCTCGCCCACGGTATCCAGGTGACAGGCCTGGCAGTTCGTACCCCAGTAGACCGGTTCAAAATAGTGGTATTCTTTACCAGCTCGGTCAGTCTGGATCCGTCGTTCTGCCCGCACCGGAAGATCATCCTGGACCACTGCAAACTGGTCCATCGCACCGGTGATGGCGTTTCCGTCCAGCGGTGGAGTCGGGGGCTGAATGCGAGGACGTACTTCCGTCGTGGACGGATCTCCGTCTACCGTTCCCGGTACGACTGCCGTAGTGGCCAGCCGATCCAGTTGCTGCTTCTGGATCTTTTTCAGTCCTTCAATGATGGCGATTTCTTCTGGATCCTGGGTCGTCTTTACCCTGAGCCAGGTTGGCTTGGGCTCCCCTTTCAGCCCCAGGATTTCGTGTCGCTTGTACACCTGGTGCTTTTCAAACTCGGCCAGGACATCCTTGACCAGTTCGTCATGCTCCTGGAACGTTTCCCAGGCCTTGAAGTGGGTCTTCAGCATGATCAGGTCAACCAGGTCACGCCCCTTACCGCGTGTATTGGTCATCACGAGGTCTTCTGCCACGCGATCCACACCCCAGAATGCGCCGGCAATCAAGAGTGCCAGGCAGAAGCCGAACAGCAGGCGGCACTTCCGTTCCAGACTGGTTTCACCCAGCACGCGTTTCAGGGAACGATAGGACATGATTCATCAACCCCATCACTGGGAATGCCACAGGACGTCAACGTCATTATCTTAGGGTCCGTTCATCCCGCAAGCCAGTGCAAACCGAAACTTCTGGTGACAACTCACAATAATGACCAGGGATCGACGTCAATTGCCCATTGTACACCGTCTACCGAGGGTAAATCATGGGTTGCCTGCCGAAAGACGCTGCGCAAACGCCCTGGATCCAGGTCAATCAACAACAAGTGCAGCCGGAATTTCCCTCGCAACTTGGCAATCGGCGCCGGTGCCGGCCCCAGTAATCGCAGGCCTTCCGCATCTGCCGGAAAAGCTGCCTGCAGGCGATCGGCCATTTCCTGGCAAAAGGCAGTCGTCACCCCTTCCTGCGATCCCCGGACGATCACTCGAATCATGCTGGCGGCCGGCGGATATCCAAATTGTTTCCGAACCGGTAACTCCTGGGAAACAAATCGCAGGTAATCATGGTGAACCGCGGCAGCAATGGCGGGATGTTCCGGGCTAAAAGTCTGCACCAGGACCCGTCCACCTCGCTCGCTGCGTCCTGTCCTCCCCGCCACCTGGGTCACGAGTTGGAACGTTCGTTCAGCCGCTCGAAAATCAGGAAAATGCAATGCGGTGTCCGCGTTGATAACACCGACCAGTGTCACGTTGGGAAAATCCAGCCCCTTGGCAATCATCTGGGTGCCTACCAGGATCTGGATCTCACCTGCGCGGAACCGGGCCAGGGCCTCTTCGTGGCTACCCACCTTTCGCATCGTATCGGAATCCATTCGCAGGCAGGCTGCCTGTGGGAAACGCGCTCGCACTTCAGCTTCCAGCTTCTGTGTCCCCAGGCCTCCATAACGAATCCCGTCAAAGCCACATTCCGAGCAACGATCCGGAGCGGCGACCATGTATTCACAATAATGGCAAATGGCTTGCTCGACCTGCGACGAGGTTGCCGCTTTCCGATGATGGGTCAGGGCAATATCACAATGAGGGCAACGAACTACTTCGCCGCAACTGGGGCACTGGATACTGGTCGAATAGCCTCGTCGATTAAGCAACAGGATGACCTGCCCTTGCTCCTCGATCGTTTGCTGCATCGCTCGATAGAGTGGACGGCTAATCGCCCCGCGGCGCTTGGAACCTTCATGCCTCAAGTCCACCACTTTCACCTCTGGCAATGGCCGGTGGGCAATCCGATGTGTCAACGTAGTCAGTCGAAAGTCCTTTTCCTGGGCCCGCAGCCAACTTTCCAGTGAGGGAGTCGCTGATCCCAGGACCAACGGTACCCCTTCGCGTCGTGCCCGCTCCAATGCCACGTCACGAGCATGGTAGCGAGGAACCGAATCCTGCTTGAACGATGTATCATGTTCTTCATCGATGACGATCAGTCCCAGGTTGGGCGTCGGCGCAAACACCGCGCTACGCGCTCCCACCACGACCTGGATTTCCCCGCGGGCAATGCGTTGCCAGTGCTGGTGACGTTCAATATCGCTTAAATGGCTGTGCAAAACGGCCACCTGATCAAAACGAGAGCGAAAACGTTGCCGGGTTTGTGGTGTTAAACTGATTTCCGGAACCAGGACGATCGCCTGTTGCCCAAAGCCAATGATATGTTCAATCGCCTGGATATAAACTTCCGTCTTACCGCTGCCAGTGACACCATGCAGCAACACGGTTTCATGTTCGCGTCGATCCAGGCTCTGCACGATTTTATCCAGCGCCTGCTGCTGCTCCGTGTTGAGGTTGAGTGATTCTTCTCGTGGTACCGGTGCTTCCACGAGGGCGGCAACCGGACGCCGGGTAATCTCGGTACGAAGCAGGCCTTTCTTGACACAGGCCCGTATGGGCGCCTTGGTACATCCCACCGCCTCCGCCAGTTGGTCGGGGGTCAACGGTTCTGACGATGCGCCCAACACCTCCAATGCTCGCGCTTGCTTGGGGGGTAAACGCAACTCGCTCAACGGAGTTGAACCCAACTCCGTTAAATGCAGCAACTGCGTTCGCCGCATACCGGCACCGGTCCGTACTCCGGCGGGCACCACGGCTTCCAGCACCTGGCCCCACTGGCAAAGGTAATAGTCTGCCATCCAACGTGTCAGGCTTAACATGGGATCCGAAACCAACACCTGCTGGTCGACAACTTCCAGGACATCCTTCAAGGTCCGCGTGGCGGATTCACCGATCGCCGGTCCCACGGCCACGCAATACCCGGTCACGTGGCGATTGCCACGTCCCAGTGGAACACGCACCCGTTTACCCACAGTCACTTCAGCCAGCAACGGATCCGGCACGCGGTAGTCAAACGGCCCACCAGGAGCTTCTGCGAAAACAACCGTAGCGACCGTGCGATCCTCGACCTCGTCCACTTCCCACGGAGCGGGCTCGGTCGCAAACAGCGGCTGCTGCCGTTTCTCCATGACGGTCTCCACTCCTGCCTAACGATCCACTTAAAATCTGCACTGGCGGTAACCAGCGAACTCCCCCCCCTTGGTCACTGGCCCGCGGGAACGTTACGATAACAGTCAGTAGGTTCCTGTGGCAAGCGTTCCCAATCATGACAGGTAATGCCCCCCCCGGAACCGAAGTGCCTGTTCGCAGCCGATTCACAAGATCCAGGCCTGGGCAGTACGCCGGCGAACAGGAAATGGTCACTTCCACTGCCAGGGATGATTGCATCATGCGTCTCGGTATTTTCGGCGGAACTTTCGACCCCATTCACTACGGGCATTTACTGCTTGCCGAGTGCTGCCTGGAATCCCATGCCCTGGACGAGGTTTGGTTCATGCTGGCTGCCACGCCACCACACAAGCAGGAACAGCCCATCTCACCTGGCGATGTCCGGCTCGAGATGCTCAACCTGGCACTGGCCGGACATCCGACCTTCCAGGCCTCTACGCTGGAACTGGATCGCGGTGGGCTCAGTTATACCGTCGATACGCTCGCCCAGATCCTCGAGGAAGATTCCCAGCGAGAGTTATTCCTGCTACTCGGCGCCGATTCGTGGCAGGATCTACCCAACTGGCATCAACCGCAACAGGTCTGCGAACTGGCCACTCCGATCGTGGTTAATCGTGGCGGAGAACCTGCCCCGGATTTCTCGCTAGCCGCCCACTTTCTCTCACCAAGGCTGTTGGAACAAATTCGCCAATTGCATGTTCAGATGCCGGCCATGGACCTGACCAGTTCCGGTCTAAGGGCACGGATCCAGGCTGGACAAAGCCTGCGATATCGTACTCCCGCTGCCGTGCAACAGTACATTCAGCAGCACCAACTTTACCAATTACCTGGACCGGAATAATCCGGAGCAGGCCCCCTCAATCAGCCAACGGGGTGCAGCAAGAAATCCGGCTAGGTAATTCAGGCAGCCTTCGGGTAATTCCACAATTGGGCTAACGGTGCTGGTAAACGAATTTCTGCCAATCGTGGCTCATCTATTCCCGCACGAATCTGTGCTAATTGCTCCCGCGGATTCAGGGACAGGTCCAGAAAAATCCACTTCTGTCCCCCAAATTCACATGCCCCGCCCCCGGTGCCACCAAACCAATCCTCGCGGACCTGGTAGCCCGCTTGGCTGGCGACCTGTACTGCCAGTGCCAACAATTCAACCGTATGCATCCTAGCTTATCCAATCCGTCAAATCTGTGGTCCATCCTGCTTTCCGGAGCGGAATTATAGCGGCTTCGTCTAAGGTTGCCCAGTTCGTTTCGACGATACTGAAACCATACCTAAGTTACTATTTATCAACATGTTAAGTCGCACCCGTCAGGTAAAACAGTGGAACCAGACCGGACCCGGTAAACGAGTTAAACTTCTCCCTTTACAGAAGTTGTTGCGGCCCGGGCGACTCATCCCATAAACCGGCACTTATTATGACCTCACAGCCCCCCCTGCCTCCCCAGCAATCCGCTTCAACACTTCCCCAGCCGTCGGTGGAAGAATTGCAACAGCATGTGACCATGTTGCAGCAACAATTAATCGAAGCACAAAAACTCACCGCCCTTGGCGAACTGGTCGGTACCACGACCCATGAATTCAACAACGTACTGATGACAGTGCTTAACTACGCCAAGATGGGAATGAGGCACCGTGACCAGGAAACTCGCGACAAGGCCCTGGAGAAAATCCTGGCTGCGGCAGAGCGTGCCGCTCGCATTACCAATAGTGTCCTGGGGATGGCTCGCAATCGTTCCAACGCCATGGAGCCCACCAATCTTCAACAACTGATCGATGATTCGCTGGTCTTGTTAGAGCGGGAATTGAGCAAGTATCGAATCTCGCTGGAAAAGGATTTCCCCACGGTCCCACTGGTTCGGGCCAACGGCAATCAAATCCAGCAAGTCCTGCTGAACCTGCTGATCAACGCACGCCAGGCCATGCCCGATGGTGGCACCATCACCCTACGTCTGCAGCATCACTCCCAGGAAAACATGGTGGCGATCATTATCCGCGACGCCGGAACCGGGATCGCGCAGGACAAGTTGCAGAAAATATTTGATCCCTTTTTCAGCACCAAGACGGGGCCGGATGCCAGTGGCAAGGGGGGCACCGGGCTCGGGCTTTCCTCGTGTCGCAATATTATCGACGGACACCGGGGACGCATCCGGGTAGCCAGCACCGTGGGACAGGGTACCCAGTTCACCATCCTGTTACCGGTAGCAAGCATCGAGAAAAAAACGCTGCCAGCGGCTGGTATCACGTCACCAGCTGCCAACACATTCCCCGCTCCTGGCAGCCGCGCTTCGGCCTGATGCCGAGAAAAACCTGGCTGGGGCCTGCTACGGCCGATTGACATCGGTTAACCGATCTCGCAACTGCCCCAGCAATTCCTGTTCTAATGCCGTATCGCGACCGATCGGGGTCCAACCAAGCGTCACCGGACCGCGTTGATTGCGCTGTGCACCCTCCACCAGCGACCCATCATGCCGCCGCGTGGCACCACCGACGGTGGCAAATTCTGGACGGTCCAGGACTTCCAACTCCTTCGCGACCACGATTTCGACCGAATAACCGGTCGGTTGTGGAATGACCCGGATAGTCGCCTGACGCCGAATGGACTGCACGGTACTGAGCAGCCGTTCATAACCAGCTGTGGAGTCTGAACGCCAGGGTTCCAGCAAGGTAGATCCTGTCTGGGGCCTGGTCGTAATACGGCCCTCGGTCAATGTATCCCCTACTACCTGGTTACGTTCTTCACGCTGAATGATAAAATAATCGTCAATCGTATCGACAAGTTGATTCCAAAGAAAATCACGATCGTTAACCGGTAGCAACACGGGATTGTTGATCGTCGCCACGACATTTGAATCGGTCGGACCAGCGCCACTGGGACCGTAGAGATCACGCAGGCAGCCCGTTGCCGAGAGCATCAGTAAGACGATCCCCAGGCTCCCGCAATAACTCATGAAAGACCGCTGAAGCATCGATTTTTCCCGACTTGATCATCTAACAAACGGGTGGCCAGTGGCGGCGCTGCCCGAAACCGTGACAACGGGCCGAAGTGTGCCAAAAAGGGGGCGAAGGGACAAGTCCAATTGAGCGGATCACATCTCTTCTAAAGGCTTCTCTTGCCTGGCTTTGAGGCACCAACGATGGCCTTGATCCCGGGGCTGAGCGATTGCTTTCTTTCCGTTTTCATGGGATCGTCTTGCGAAATACTGTGAAAATGATCAAAAATCAGTCCTTGGCTGGGAACTCCATCGGGTCCGGTCTCGTCTGAACCTTATTGGCAATCCCGACAGTCCGGGTAGACCGACCTATCGAAATTAGATCTTCGAGCAAAGGAAACGACCATGTGCATGCAAAACAAGGGACCAGGACAGCAGCGTACCATGGCGTGCAAGGTTCGTTCCTTTAGCCGCGTAGCGATGCTAACGGTCCTGTCCCTGGCCATGCTGACTCCCAGCGTTACAAGTGCCCAGGGAGTACTGGTCGATATTCGACCAGATCATTCGTACCGTTTGCCACGCCCTATTCATCCGCCCCACCTGCCGCATCCGATTCCCCGCCCGGCCCCCAGTTCTTACAAGATCCAGGAGTTGGCCGTTAACGTCAACTTGGTCGACCAGGTTGCCAAGGTCCAGGTCTCTCAATCCTTCGTCAACACGGGTAGTCGCCAGATGGAAGTCTGCTTCGTGTTCCCACTGCCTTACGATGGTGCAGTGGATCGCCTGACCTTCCTGGTCGATGGCAAGGAATACGCTGCCAAGCTGCTGGATGCCAAGAAAGCTCGCGCGATTTACGAGGGTTACATCCGGCGCAACCAGGATCCCGCCTTGCTGGAATGGATGGGAACGGGCATGTTCAAGACCAGTGTTTTCCCGGTCCCGCCTGGTGCCAAGCGGACAGTCACCCTGCGTTACAGCCAGGTCTGTCGCAAGCTGGACGGCCTGACCGAGTTCCTCTTTCCGCTGAGTACCGCAAAGTACACATCGCACCCGGTTGAGAACCTGCGTTTCGCCGTCAACATCCAGAGCCAGGCAGCCATCAAGAACGTGTATAGTCCGACACATCCGGTCGACATCAAACGACCCGATGATGAACACGCGGTCATTCGCCTGCACAAGAAAAACCAGGTCCCGACTTCTGATTTGAGGATCTTTTTTGATGTGGGGAAAAAGGCAGTAGGCACCAGTGTCCTGAGCTACCGTCCCGACAAGGATGAACAGGGCTACGTGATGATGCTGGTCAGCCCCGAGATCAAGAAGAAGGCCGATCAGTCGATCAGGAAGAACGTGCTCTTTGTCGTGGATCGATCCGGCAGCATGAACGGCAAAAAGATCGAGCAGGCCAAGTCGGCCCTGAAATTCGTGCTCAACAACCTGAACAAGGGTGACCTGTTCAACGTGATTGCCTACGACAGCGAGGTAGAAAGCTTCCAGCCTGAAATGCAAAAGTATAGTGATACCACCCGCAAAAAAGCCCTCGGTTTCGTCGAGGGCATTTATGCCGGGGGCAGCACCAATATCAACGGAGCCCTCACGGCGGCGCTCGGCATGCTGCAGGACGACAAACGCCCCAGCTACGTGGTCTTCATGACAGACGGCCTACCTACCGCTGGTGAAACGAACCCCACGCGCATCGTCGCCAATGCGAAGCAGAACAACAAGGTGCGGGCTCGCATCTTCAACTTTGGTGTTGGATACGATGTGAACAGTCGCTTGCTGGACAAGTTGGCCCGCGTCGGTTTTGGACAAAGTCAGTACGTGCGACCCAACGAGGATATCGAGGACCATGTTAGTAAGTTGTTCCAGCGGATTGGTGCTCCGGCCATGACCGATATTGCCATCAAGGTTGACGTCGAGGGACAGGACAAGGATGGCGGTTCCACGATTAATCGACTGTATCCCCGCAATGCCTACGACCTGTTTGCCGGGGATCAACTGGTACTGGTGGGACGTTACAAGAAGGCGGGCAATGCCAAGGTCACGGTCCAGGGCAAGGTTGACGGCAAGATCCAGGAATTCAGTTTCCCGGCACGCTTAACGAAAAAGTCGAAAGACGAGACGAATGCCTTCGTGGAAAAGGTATGGGCCTCGCGTCGTATCGGTGAAATCATTGATGAAATTGATCTCAACGGGAAAAACCAAGAATTAGTCGACGAGCTGATCCAGCTCTCGACCAAGCACGGTATTCTCACCCCCTACACCTCGTTTCTCGCAGACGATAATGTCTCACCGCGGGACCTGACCAACAATCGACAACGCGCCGACCGCGCGCTCTCGGCACTAAAAGAAGAGTCCGGACAAGCCGGTTTCGCCCAACGTGCCGCCAAGGCCAAGTTCCAACAGGCTGCCCAGGCACCTGCCGGTGGCTTTGGCACTTACAAATCAGCTGCTTCCGACAAGAGTGTCGCCGTGCAGACCATTCAAAACGTGGGCAACAAGACCTTCTTCTATCGCAACCAGTGCTGGATTGATTCAGCTGCTACCGAGAAGCTGTCGAAGAATACTCACAAGGTCAAACGCTACAGTGATGAGTACTTCCAGCTGATCACCCGTTATGGACGCGATGCCGCCAAGTACCTGGCACTCGAGGGACACGTGATCGTCATACTGGGAGGAGAGGCCTACGAGTTCCAGGCAGCTGGTCCGGCACCTGGCAAGTAGCGCGGCCCGCGGACTAGCAGGGGCCGCCAAACTCCGGGCTAGTCTTCCATACCCAGACGCAGTTTCATCTGGTCGAACAGATCAGCATGTCGATCGTGAGACGAATGGACATGCTCTGCCTCGGTGATGAATTGCATGTCCTCCTGGCAAGTCAAACCGTATCCCTTGAGGATGTTCTCAAAGTCGGTCAGCGGCTCTCCATAAACTACCAGCATCTTGTGTTCGTCGAACTGCACCTCGTACGGAATCGAGCTGTTTAAAACCGCGATTCCCGTGCAACCGTCATTGAGCAGCAGGTCCTCGTAATCCCACAACGTGCTCTTGAGTATTGGCAGATCGATGTGATCACGGCACAGGTCAACATGCTGCCCACCCCCTGCCCCATGACTGGTCTCCAGGACTACCTTGACATCGTTACCCAGCGGATCCAGCAGATCCATGAAAAGGTCCAGCAGGTCTTCTCGTGAAGCGGCCGCCATCAAGACCGGCACATCCGTACCCGAACAGGCATCATGATAGGTATCAAACCGGTACCCCGGTTGTGGCACTACCTGCAGATCATAGGAAGGTCGGACGGCATCGGTCAGCACGAAACTTCCGTAGCGTTTGATATTAAGGTGCGTATCAAGTTCTTCATCCGTTAAACGGTCAAAACTACTGGGACGTTCCAACGTGGCTGGCATCGTATCCGACGACTTACTCTTAAATTTTTCCAGAAAACCCATGATGACCTCTCGGACGCTGGTTATTGATCAAGTTCTTTGACGGCTCACCTTGAAAAAGGTGCCGGGCCGGGACCTTTTCCCGCAACCTCTTCAAACCTAGGTCATGCTTTGAAGCATGCAAAAAAACTTGTCCATTCCCGGATGAAATCCACGTCGAACGGACCCCATACAATCGGAACAATCGAAAATCGCCCTGTTTCAAGTCGTTCTGTACCCCTTGAAATCAGCACTGATTCTGCTGATCAGCCAGTCTGCCATCTCTGCTATAATCACCACGCCCGGTTCGATCCAGGACCGTGCTCACCAGTTTCCGCAACCCGTTTCCCCACCAGGTACGATGCTCCGGATTGCTCGCAACTACCCCCTGTTTCTCGTGACCCTGGGTTTCCTCGTTACTGGCTGCAGCGAGCAGGTTGAACCTCAGCCGAAAACGACTCCCAAGGCTGCTTCTACCGACAGGGAAACCTGGAGCCTGGTTCTGATCGACGGCAGCAAGATAGGCCACTCGCACCTGCGGGAAAGCGATTTCCAGGAGAAGGGCCAGGACTTACTGAAACGCGAGCACGTCCATGAGCTGACCTTGCTGCGATCTGGCACGGCGGCGCAGCAGCGCACGAAACTAACCAGCATGGAAACCCGCGAGGGACAGCTGGTACGTTGCCAGAGCGAGATGGTAGACGGTCGCAACCGAAGTCTTGCTAGTGCACATATCGACGGCAAACAGCTCATTGTTCGGATGACAATCGCGGGCAAACAACAGGAATCCGCGCTGGACTGGCAACCTCAGTGGCGAGGTTTTTTCGGTGTCGAACAATCCCTGCGCAACCAACCCCTGCAGCCGGGCGAGGAACGCCAGTTAGTCATCCTGACGCCTGTCTTGATGCAACCCACGACGGTGACCCTCCTGGCCACCGCTTTCGAACCCACCTCGCTGGTATCCGCGACACAGCCACTACTGAGAATTCAACGAACCGATCAGGTCCCGCTTGCTACCGGCCAAACGATCACTGTCAAGTCAACTCTGTGGGCAGACCGGCGCGGAGAAATACTTAAAACCCTACTGCCGGGCATGGGACTGGAAGAATACCGCACCGATCGGCAGCGTGCGCTGGCTAAAACCGGCACACGCCCCGTCGACATCAACACTTCTTTTTCAATACGACTAAAACGAATGCTTCCCCAACCTCATCTCACGAAGCATGTCCGTTACCAGGTTCGGATTGCCGATGGTCAACCAGCCGATTTTTTTTCCCAGGGTCCCGGTCAACAGATCCAACCACTCGATGACGGACTGGCACACATCGACGTCCGGGCCATTTTACCTGGGAACCCCCTACCCGCCACGGATACGAAAACAGCACGTCCCACGGAGGAAGACTCCACTGCCAACAGCCTGGTGCAAAGTGACAACACGCTGGTTGTTACCATGGCAAATTCGATCGGTAGTGACACACGCGATCCCTGGCTCCTGGCCTGCCAACTGGAAAAGTACGTGGCCCAGGTGATTACGAAAAAAGACTTCACCCAGGTATTCGCCTCGGCTGCCGAAGTCGCCCAATCGCGGCAAGGTGACTGCACCGAGCACGCCGTCCTGCTGGCTGCTCTCTGTCGAGCTCGCCAGATCCCCACGCGTGTGGCAATTGGCCTGATCTACGTTCCCCGTCCCAATGCCCCGGAAATGGCTTACCACATGTGGAATGAGGTCTGGATCCAGGATGCATGGTATCCACTGGATGCCACGCTGGGGCGTGGTGGGATCGGGGCAGGCCACTTGAAACTGACCGATAGCAGCCTGGCAGGGGCCTCGGCCTTCAGTGCCTTGCTACCGGTAACCCAGGTGGTGCGACAACTGGAGGTTAAGATCATCTCCGTCGAATGACGGTGCCTGGCAATCGTCAAGCGGACAGGTCCCGGCCTGACAGGAATTCTGCTGCCGCAGCCAACAGCGGATCGATCGTGGTTGCCTGGACCTGGTGTGGAGGATTCCATGGAAACCACTGGTAGGAATCGTGCTCGGTTACCTTGATCGGCACATCCTTGCCTAACCAACCCAGGAAGATCACCAGTGTCTTGTGAGCTGTCTCCTGCGGGTGCTGTCGATCCGCGACAGGATATTCGAGCGTAAAGCGAAAAGCCTCATCCCGCTGCAGGTCTGCTTCCTGGATGCCCGTTTCTTCCCATAATTCCCGGTAAGCACACTGCAGTTCATCTTCCCCCGGGTCAACGTGTCCCTTGGGTAGATCCCAACGGTTGGGGTGCTGCATCAACAGGAAAGAGATTTCCGGTTCTCGCCGCATGACGAGAAACCCACACGATTTAACTTGCCGCATCCAGCGTTACCTTCCCTGCCCGATCGCTATCCCGGGAATGGTTACCCGCATTACTCGGGCAACTTGAAATCTGCAATGAAAAGCTGGCTGGCGTGAGTCTTGGTACGGGTGCTGGTCCACATCAGCTGACTCCCGTCGGGAGAGAAAACCGGCAGCACGTCGCCCGCAGGGTGATCGGTCACACGGACTGCGGGGTGACCATGAAAACGACCATCGCGAATCTCGTACTTCATCAGCCAGAGATCGTAATTAGGACGTGCCTTAGGATTTGAATGATCCGCTCCTGTCCAAATAATGTATGGCTTATGGGGATGCCAGTAGGGCGCCCAGTTGACGCCTGTGGTATTAGTCAGCGCCACATCGTTCTTGCCGTCGATTCCAATGACATGGATCTGCAGGAATTCTTTCTGTTTTCGATCGCTACGAAAAACCACCCACTTGCCATCGGGAGAAATGAAAGGGCCACCATCGTAGCCAGGCGCATTGGTTAACTGCCTGACATTGCTCCCATCAGCATTCATCACGTACAGGTCAGGGTCTCCATCGCGGGTACTGCAAAAGGCAATGGTCTTGCCATCGTACGAGTAGGCCCCTTCGGCGTCATAACCGGTTTCCGTGGTCAATCGACGCAAAAGATTCCCTTGCAAATCAGCCTCGAAAATATCGGTATGGGGATCAAACGGCCAGGAATAACGGCGACGTTTCCCGGACTTGCGATCTTCCTCCTGCTGTTTTATTTCCTTGGCTTCTGTCGTTCCGATCATGGGATCGAGGTGACTGGAAGCAAACAGCAGTCGTTTTCCATCCGGAGAAAAATAGCTGCACGTCGTGCGTCCCCTCCCGGTGCTGATCAAACGCGGTGTCCCACCTTTGAGCGGCTGGGTATAGATCTGGTAAAATGGATATTCCTGTCGCACGGCCTGGTAAATAATCTGCTTGCCATCGGGTGAAAAGTAGCCTTCCCCGGCTTTTACAAAACCGTCGGTCACCTGCCGTATATTGGACAGGTAGCTGGACTCCAGGCTCGACAATTCCTGGGCGTCAGCAAGCTGCTGGGGCCCCGTGTTAAAGAGGCTGACCGCCAGAATAACGACGCCTAAAAATCCGCCAGATCTCGTAACCATGGAAAACTCTCCGTATCAATAAAATGTGGCAATTTGGCTGTAGTATAGTCCTTTGAACTGAAAAGTGCAGTGGATTGCCTCGAAGAATAACCGTCCACACGCTAAACTGGCATTTTCAACCTTCTCGACCTGGTAACCAGACGATGAAAATCTACACGCGAACCGGTGACTCCGGGGACACGGGACTCTTTGGCGGCCCCCGTGTTCGCAAAGACCATGCACGCATTGAAGCCTACGGAACAATCGATGAATTAAACGCCGTGCTGGGAATGGTTCGGTCGCAGGAATTGACGCCGGAACTATCCACGTTGCTGGAAACGTTCCAGAACGATCTCTTTACTCTCGGAGCCGAACTGGCCACACCCGATCCAGGGCAACATGAGATGCCAAGGGTTACAGAGGGCGACGTGACGCGACTGGAAAAGCAAATCGATCACTTCGAGGCGCTGCTGCCACCACTCAAGCAGTTCATCTTGCCCAGCGGAAGTTCTGTGAGCACCACGTTGCACCTGGCACGGGCCGTTTGTCGTCGCGCCGAACGACGCGTGGTAACCCTGCAGGAGACAGATACCGAGGTCGTCTCGACCACCATCCTGATTTACCTGAACCGTTTGAGTGACCTGCTCTTTGTCCTCGCAAGGTTTACCAATCAACAGGCTGGCGAACCGGAAGTTCCCTGGCAGAAACCTTCTGCCAGTTAGCTCCAACGGGGGTACTGACGCTGCGCCCGGTAGTTTACTTGTGCTGTGGAAATCGATATGCTTGGTACCTGTTGAGTCGTGTGCTTGTGCAAATGACTCACGATAAGCAAACATCGCAGTGGTAGTGACTCTTCCCGGGAGTGGTTACCACGACCAGGCGGAGCGTTGTTTCTCGCGGCTAGCGGTTTGAACAACTATGATTCTGTCCTTCGTCTGATGAGGTGCGATGATGCGCTACGTATACCTGACCATGGCTGTTGTCATTTTCTGCATGGTTCCCCTGGGAATCGCGCAGGGCCATGATGATTCTGATGGCGACGATTCAGCAGCCGTGATCCAGGCCGTCGCTGCGGAAACGGCAACGGCTGCCTCTGCAGAAGCCACGCTGGCGGGACATAACGCCTGGATGATGGTTTGTTGTGCCCTGGTCCTGTTCATGACCGCACCAGGCCTGGCACTCTTCTACTGCGGACTGGTACGACGCAAGAACGTCCTGAGCCTGATGATGCAGTGTCTTTTCCTGATGGGCCTGATGACCATTGTCTGGAGTCTCTGGGGATACTCACTCTGCTTCGGAGGCACGCCCGGGGAAGAGGGTTACAGTCGGTGGATTGGGAACGGTCAATTCCTGATGATGACCGAGGTCCAGGGAACCTGGGATGCAGAGGCCCAGGCCACGGTTTATCCGATGGAGGGCAAGATCCCGCGACTCACCCATATGCTCTTCCAGGGTATGTTCTTTATCATCACGCCGGCGCTGATCTGTGGCGCCTTTGCAGAGCGGATGAAGTTCAGCACGCTGGTCGTTTTCATGGTCCTTTGGAATACGCTCGTTTACTGTCCTCTCTGCCACTGGATGTGGGACGGCGGGGTGTTCGCGGAGTGGGGAGGACTTGATTTTGCCGGGGGAGCGGTGGTCCACATCAGTTCAGGAGTGGCGGCCCTGCTCTGTGCCATCCTGGTCGGTCGACGCCTGGGACTGGAAAGCGAGGGGATTCCACCCCATAACCTGACGTACACGGCGACCGGGACAGCCATGTTGTGGTTTGGTTGGTTCGGTTTCAACGCGGGCAGCGGCCTGGCCTCAGACGGCCTGGCGGCCAGTGCCTTTGCAGCGACTCATTTTTCAGCAGCTGCCGGAGCGTTAACCTGGCCGACGATCGAATGGATCAGGCGGCGGGGCAAACCAAGCGTGCTGGGCACGTGTTCCGGGGCCATTGCCGGCCTGGCCTGTATTACACCCGCCGTCGGTTATGTCACCCCGATGTCGGCGATCCTGATCGGAACCCTGGCTTCCATTTGCTGCTATTACGCCTGTACTGCCCTGAAAACCAAGTTTGGGTATGACGATTCGCTGGACGTGTTTGGTATTCATGGGGTGGGTGGCACCCTGGGAATCCTGCTAACCGGTGTGTTTGCGACACGAGCAGTCCAGGACATAAACAAGGATGGCGCTCCCCTGGGACTTATCGATGGCGGCGGCTTTGACTTGCTGAAAACCCAGGCAGCGGTCGTGGTAGCCACCTACCTGTTCACACTCGTCGTCACACTGCTGTTACTGAAGGTACTGGACAGCACGATGGGATTGCGTGTGACCCAGGAAGAGGAAATCCTGGGAATTGATCTAAGTCAACACGGCGAAGAAGGGTATATCAGTGTATAGACAATGTCGCAACGACTTGTAGAATTGCGATTATTCAAGAACCAAGGCACGATGCGTGATCAGGTAACTGGATTACCTCAAAGGCGGTCACCCTGTCGTAACCTGTTCAATCACAGTCCGAGGAATTGATCTTATGAAGAAAGTCGAAGCCATCGTACGGCACTTCAAGCTGGAAGATGTCAAAAATGCTTTAGCGGAACACGGTATCGAGGGGATGACGGTCTCCGAGGTTCGTGGCTTTGGACGGCAAAAAGGACATACCGAGATGTACCGCGGTACAGAATACACGGTTGATTTCGTACCCAAGGTCAAGCTGGAAATCATTTGCTCCGACGACAACTTGCAGAAGGTGATTGACACGATCCTGCAAACGGCCCAGACCGGCCAGATTGGTGATGGCAAGATCTTCATTTCCGACCTGCAGGATTCCATTCGTATTCGCACTGGGGAAACAGGCGAAGACGCGCTCTAAATCGATCCCTCGCGGTAACTTATTATGCCTGGTCAAAGCGGCTTGAAACCTCGTGTGCTGGCCGCCCGGGAAAAAATCAGCCAGGCACGTGCCAAGCTTCACGAGCGACACAACCAGGGATCTCCCGGTATACAAATCTGTGCCGCGATGACCGATCTACTCGACTCGGTCCTGCTGGATCTTTATGACGGTGCCCTGGAGCAGCTCACTTCCAGCGTCCGCGAACGCGAGGAACTTCAATCTCAACTGGCGCTGGTACCCCATGGCGGCTATGGCCGTCGCGACGTGGCCCCCTACTCCGACGTCGACCTGATGCTACTGTACGACCCGGCAGCGGTTGATCACATCACGCCCCTGGCGCAAACATTCACCCAGGACATTTATGATTCCGGTCTGAAACTCGGCTTCAGTGCTCGCAGCATTGACGAGGCCTGTACGCTGTCCCTCCAGGACATCAGCACGTTCACTTCGCTGGCCGAATCGCGATTCCTGCACGGCAGCGTGCGGCTTTACTCCCGTTACAACAATCGGTTTCGGCGAGTCCGGCGTCGAAACCGCAACCGACTGGTAGAACGCATCATCCTGGAGCGTCGCCAGGAACGACAACAATTTGGAGACACGGTCTACCTGTTGAAACCGAACATCAAGCGATCACGTGGTGGCTTGCGAGAGCTGCAATTAGTTCGTTGGATCGGTTTCACACGGCATGGAGAAACGGACCTGGATAGCCTGCGTCGCATGGGTGCCTTGACGCGAGAAGATCGCAACACCCTGCGATCCGCCTATGATTTCCTTCTACGACTGCGCAATGAAATGCACTTTCACGCCGGGAAATCCCAGGACTTGCTGACGCGGGAGGAGCAGGTACGACTGGCGGAAAAATACGGCTACGAGACCGATGAAAGCTTGCTGGCCGTGGAACGGTTCATGCAGGTTTACTTCGAACATACCAGCCAGGTCCGGTACGCCCAGACTCACTTTGTTCGCTCGGCCCGCTCTCCCCGCACCTGGACTCATTTCTGGGGTTCGTTGTTCAGCCACCAGGTAGAGGGAGATTTCCTGGTCGGCCCCTTCCAGATCCGGGCGACCCGCCGAGGGCTGGAAAAGGTGAGTACGGAACTGTCCGAAGTGCTGCGATTGATGGACCTGGCCAATCTCTACGACAAGCGTATTGATCACTCTGTCTGGCAAGCCATTCGCAAGGCCATGTTAAAGCGAACCCAGATCGATATCTCGCCTGAGGCAGCCAGGCGTTTTCTCTCCCTGCTGTCGGAGCCGGCGCGGCTGGCCGCCTTGCTGCGCAGGTTGCACGAACTGCGTGTCCTGGAATGTTTCATTCCCGGCATGCGAAAAGCCCGGTGCCTGCTGCAATTCAACGAATACCACAAGTACACGGTGGATGAACACAGTATTCGGGCCCTTCAGCATGCGACCGAGTTCATCCGTGACGACGGCCCCCTGGGAGATGCCTATCGCAGCCTGGAGCACAAACGCACGCTGCACCTGGCCCTCTTGATGCATGACCTGGGCAAGGGAACCAACGAGGATCACTCGGAAGTCGGCGTACGTATCGCCAGGAAGACCGCCGCTCACCTGCAATTACCACCGGCGGAAACGGAAACCATCTGCTTCCTGATCCACAAGCACCTGATGATGTCTAACCTGGCACTGCGACATGATCTCAATGATCCAAGCATCGTCCTGAAGTTCGCCGTGGAAGTCGGCTCACCCGAGATCCTCCAGATGCTCTACCTGTTGACCTGCGCGGATATCTCCGCGGTAGGCCCGGGAGTCTTTAACAACTGGAAACTGGATCTACTCACGCAGTTGTACCATCGCGCTCGCAATCACCTGACGGGTGAATCCGGCCTGACAGGATCCGACCTGACCCTCGAGCAACAACGAACCGAGTTGCGACAGCAGGCAACCATCGCGGACGAGGATCGCAAGCGATTCAATGAACTGGTCAATGCGATTCCGACCGGTTACCTGACCTCGGTTCCGGGAGACCACATCCTGCCACAACTCGAGGCCCTGCTCCACCTGGACCAGGGCAAGGCACTGGGCTGGGCCCGATGGGTTCCCGAACGCAACGCAGTTGAATACACGATTGGTTCCCACGAGGCCACCATGGCCGGTATGTTCCATCGCCTGACCGGTGTCCTCAGCAGCCAGGGAAACCAGATCATGGCTGCCGAGATCGATCGCCTGACGGAAAAACTCGTGATCGACCGGTTTTACGTCCAGGATCTTGATTTCCCGGAACATCCCCCCGAGGCGCGTTTAGCAGAGATCTCAGCCAAGCTACTCGATGGCATTGAAAATCCTTCCCCGGCACCACTGACATTTCGCAAGATCTGGCAATCCAGTTCCGAGCAGGCGGCCAGCGAATTGAACCCCATGCCCACACGCGTGGTCATCGACAACAATACCGTCCGTGCATTTACCATTATCAACGTATTTGCCTACGACCAGATCGGGCTGCTCTATACCATTACACGTGCCCTCTACGACTTGAAACTTGAAGTCCACCTGGCAAAAATTACCACTCACGTGGACCAGGTGGTTGATATCTTTTACGTGACCGATCGACAGGAACAAAAAATCGAATCCACGGAACAACTTCAACAAATCAAGCGTAACCTACTTGCCGCCATCCAGGAGAACGAATAAACATTCAATTGGCCCCTGGCCATCCCTGCACTCAATGCTCACCCCTCAACCTGGCCAACAACCAGGCTGGATAAATCCTGAAAGGAATCTTCCATGCATCATCATTTTACCCTGCGTGCCACACTGATCGTTTTCGCCCTCCTGCTGGGAGCCACCCCGGGGATTCTCCAGGCACAACGTGCCGCACCGGACGAATTTGGTGTCAAGCTCGAGACGAGCCAGGGTGACGTGATCATCGTCGTCAATCGCAAGTCCGCTCCCCTGGGAGCCGATCGATTTCACAGCGCGGTAAAACAGGGATTTTACGACGAGTGTCGTTTTTTCCGCGTGGTACCGAACTTCGTCGTTCAATTCGGTATTAACGGTGACCCCAAGGTCCAGACCAAGTGGCGTGAAGCCAAGATCAAGGATGATCCCGTGATCGTCAGTAACAAACGTGGAACCGTCACTTTTGCCACGGCTGGCCCCGGTACGCGGACAACGCAGCTGTTCATTAACCTGGGCGACAATTCACGACTGGACGGCATGGGATTCGCCCCCTTTGGCAAGGTCATCAAGGGGATGGACGTGGTCGACAAGTTGACCAGCAAGTACGGTCAAATGCCCCAGCAAGGCCAGATCCAGTCAGAGGGAAATGCCTACCTGAAGAAAAACTTTCCCGACATGGATTTCATCAAGAAAGCGACCATTGTATCACTGACCAAGTAACGGGACCTAGAATCCCGCTGCCTTGCCCGGTGTCCGTGGATCATGAACTCCGATGAACTGTTTCCGCTCGGCATCATAGGAAATGGCCTGGGAAATCCCCACGCTTGACCGCGTCTCCACGCGATGCCCAATGGCTTTCAGTTCATTGACCAGGTCACGGTCCATCGTCCGCTCCACGTAGAGTCGGTCGGGTGTCCACTGGTGGTGAAAGCGAGAAATCGCCAGGGCCTCCTGGACAGGCATCTCCAGGTCCAGGTGATGGACGATTCCCAGCAGAACCTGGGTAATAATACGTGGCCCACCCGCGGCACCAATCGTCAGTACCGGCTGGCCGTCACGCAGCACAATCGTGGGACTCATGCTCGAGAGCGGCCGTTTACCTGCGGCGACTGCATTCGCCTCCGCGCCCAACAGGCCAAACGCATTGGGCACACCCGGTGCGATGGAAAAATCATCCATCTCATTGTTCATCACCACACCGGTGCCGGGGATGATCACCTTCGATCCAAACGTTGTGTTCACGGTGGCGGTAATCGCCACCCAGTTCCCTTCTGCATCTGCGGCCGCGATGTGGGTGGTATGTTTCCCGAAAACGTGGTTCTGCCAATCCGGTGGTGTTCCATGGCCCTTCACCGCCGTCAGTTTGCCAGGATCGATTCGCTGGGCCAGTTGTTTTGCATAAGCTGGATCGATCAATCCCCTCGGTACCCGGACGAAATCCGCATCCCCCAACCAGTGGGCACGATCGGCAAAAGCAACTTTCATGGCCTCGGCAATCACGTTCGTAAATTTCGTACGATCATCCTTGTACAACTGCTTCAAGTCAAAATGCTCCAGGATGTTCAGGATCTGTCCCACGTGAACCCCGCCGGAGCTGGGTGGTGGAAAACCGACCACCGTGTAACCACGGTATTTCGTCACGACCGGCTCACGCTGCCTGGCCCGGTACTTGGCAAAATCCGCCTGGGTTATCAACCCTCCGTTGCGCTCCATCCAATGAGCTGTCTGGCGGGCTACCCTGCCACGGTAAAAAGCCTGGGCTCCGTTTTCGGCAACTTCCCGGTAGGTAGCGGACAGGTCCGCCTGTCGCAGCCTTTCACCCGCCTTAAGGGGACTACCATCGTCATGCAACAGGATCGCACGAGAACCTTCATAACGCGCCAGGTACCGGGCTACGGACTTCACCTTGCGAGCGTAACCCTCGTTGATAACAAACCCTTGCTGGGCCAACCTGGAGGCCGGCATCACGAGATCTTTCCAGGGCGTCTTACCGCAGGACTGAATTGCTTTCTCGTAAGCTGCCAGGGCTCCGGGAACGCCGGATGCCAACGGACCTACCTTGCTCAGTTCGGATTGTGGCTTACCATCCTTCAAGTACATATCACGATGTGCCTTGGCAGGTGCCATTTCTCGCCCATCGATGGCAATCAACGTTCCGTCATGTCGACGAATGAGAATAAAACAACCGCCGCCGATACCTGAATTAAATCCGTCGACCACGCCCAGTGTCAGCGCGGTAGCCACGGCCGCATCAACAGCATTACCACCCGCCTTGAGAACATTCACGCCTGCATCCGTGGCCAATGGGTGAACCGAAGCGACCATCCCCCGAGACCCTTTGCCTGGGTCAGCCTGGACCACAGGTACCCCGATGGCAATTGTCGCCAGGCAGGCAATAAGCAGCCAACAACCAGCAGCGTTAGTACGATCATTACGTTTCTTCATGGGACGACATTCTTTCTATTGTTCTCTCCAACCGGCCTAAACCTGGTTGAAGCATTGCTGAGTTGAAACCTGTTACGTTGACTGGCTGATCGCTACGCATGACCAAGGCCATTAAACCGAAAAACAAGGCAGGGTGCAAATTCAGCGACTTCCGACGTCGATTCTCGACAGCGGCCTGTCGCTCCCGGAGTTGTCTAGCGAGGCTTCCCAACTACCTTTCGGCGCGTTCCCCGGGTCTGGCAATGGGGGCAGTAAAACGTCGATCGCTGGCACTGCACGATACGACGAATCGAAGCTGACTCACAACCGGGGCAAAGATCTCCCTCACGATCGTAGACACGGTGTAGA
>PVBE012255348.1_pt1 | contig 71646 bp, 71 predicted proteins | sample 1631181 | NCBI WGS metagenome assembly PVBE01 (sample SAMN08397723, study PRJNA350692) | Marine metagenome, whole genome shotgun sequencing project. | isolation source: water | place: Pacific Ocean | collected 2012-04
CCGGCGGCTCGCCGCGGCTGCCAGGCGCGGCGCAGGCCAGCACCAGGCACTGGCCCTGCGCGTCCGGCGCGCCGATCAGCGCCCGCCGCTCCAGCGCGACGACCGTGGCCTCGGCCGGTGCGTGCAGATCGGCCGTCAGCGGATCGGGTGCGGCCGCGATGCGCTCGCCGGCCTCGACCCGCTGGCCCACGGCGACCAGCGGTAGCGCCGGGGCGCCCGGATGCTGGCGCAGCGGCAGCACCAGCTCGTCCGGCAGCGGCAGCACTTCGATCGGCGCCGTCTGCAGCGCTGCCTTGTGGCCGGGCAGCGTCAGCCCGCCCGGGAAGCGGTGCGGTGTCGGTTCGATCTCGACCATCGGCCGGCTCAGCCGCCGCCGGTCGCCGACGGTCGTGCCGGCAGGACGTCGGCGGTGGGGCTCCCGGCCGGTGCCGCCGCCGGCTGCAGCGTGATGCAGTCGACCGGGCAGGGCGAAAGGCACAGTTCGCAGCCGGTGCACACGGCCGGCAGCACCGCGTGCAGGTAGCGATGGGCACCGACGATGGCATCCACCGGACAGGCGGGCAGGCAGAGCGCGCAGCCGATGCAGCGCTCCGGATCGATCACGGCGACCTGGGCGGGTGCCGGTGCGGCGCCTGCCACGGGCAGGGCGGGCCGATCGAGCAGCGTGGCCAGCGTGGTCACCAGCCGCTCGCCGCCCGGTGGACAGCGGTTGATGGGCGCCTCGCCGGCGGCGATGGCCTCGGCGTAGGGGCGGCAGCCGGGGTAGCCGCATTGCGCGCACTGTGTCTGCGGCAGCTGCGCGTCGATGCGGCGGACCAGGCCGTCGGCATCGGGCGGCAGACGCCGCGCCGCCAGCGCCAGCGCGCCGCCGGTGGCGGCGCCGAGGCCGCCGAGCGCGAGCAGGGCCGCCAGCATCTACAGGCCGCCGAAGCCGCGAAAGCCGAGAAAGGCCAGCGACATGATGCCGGCGGTGATCAGGGCCACCGAGGCACCCTGGAAGGGGGCCGGCACGTCCGCCGCCGCGATGCGTTCGCGCAGCTCGGCGAACAGCACCATCACCAGGCCGAAGCCCGCCGCCGCGCCGGCTCCGTAGAGCGCGCTGCCGAGCAGCGAGAGCGATTCCTGCTGCGCGAGCAGCGCCACGCCGAGCACGGCGCAGTTGCTGGCGATCAGCGGCAGGTAGACGCCGAGCGTGGCGTGCAGCACAGGACTGGCATAGCGGACGAACAGCTCGGTGAACTGGACCGCCCCGGCGATCACCAGGATGAACGCCGGCGTGCGCAGGAATTCCAATGACAGCGGAGCCAGCACGAGCGCGTGCAGCAGGTGGCTCAGCAGGGCCGCGAGCGTCAGCACGAAGCCGGTCGCCATTGCCAGGCCCACGGCGGCGCCGCGCTGTCGCGAGGCTCCCATCAGCGGACACAGGCCGAGGAACTGCGTCAGCACGAAGTTGTTGACCAGAACGGCGCCGATCAGGATCAGGCCGAGCTCGCCCATGGCCTCACTTCACGCGCATGCCGGGCTGCGCGCCCTCGTCCGGCGACAGCAGGAACAGCTCGCCGCCGCCGGGTCCGGCGGCCAGCACCATGCCCTCGGAGAGCCCGAAACGCATCTTGCGCGGCGCCAGATTGGCCACCACCACCGTCAGCCGGCCGACCAGGCTGGCCGGCTCGTAGGCCGCCTTGATGCCGGCGAACACCTGCCGCTCGCCGAGGCCGATGTCGAGCGTCAGGCGCAGCAGCTTGTCCGCCCCCTCCACGTGCTCGGCGGCAACGATGCGGGCGATGCGCAAGTCGATGCGGGCGAAGTCGTCGAACGCGATCTGCTCGGCGATCGGCGCGGGCTGTGCGGCATCTGCCGGCGTGGCCGACGGGGCGGCCGGTGGCGCGGCAGCGGCCAGGTCCTGGCGGGCGTCTTGCATGAGGGCCTCGATGGCATTGGGGTCGATGCGCTGGGCCAGCGGCCGATAGGGGCCGATGGCGTGATCGAGCAGCGGCGTGCGGTGATCGTCCCAGCGCAGCGGCGGGATCTGCAGGAAGGCTTCGACCTGCGCCGCCAGCTCGGGCAGCACCGGCTTGAGATAGAGCACCAGCAGGCGGAACAGGTTGATCCCCTGGCTGCTGGTCGCCAGCGCCTCGGCGGCGCCATCGGGCTGCTTGATGCGCTGCCAGGGCGCCGCCTCGGCGATGTATTCGTTGGCGCGGTCCGCCAGCGCCATGATCTGGCGCACCGCCTTGCCGTAGCGGCGCTGCTCGTAGTCCGCAGCCAGGGTGTCCGCCGCCTCGACGAAGACCTGCTGCAGTGCCGGATCGGCGAGCGCGTCGGCCAGCCGGCCAGCGCCCGCCTTGTGCACGAAGCCGGCACAGCGGCTGGCGATGTTCACCAGCTTGCCCACCAGGTCGGCGTTGATGCGCTGGGTATAGTCGGCGAAGCTCAGGTCCAGATCGTCCACGCCCTCGCCCAGCTTGGCGGCGAAGTAGTAGCGCAGCGTCTCCGGCGGCAGGTGTCGGGCGAAGGTCGCCGCCTGGATGAACGTGCCGCGTGACTTCGACATCTTCTGCCCGTCGACGGTCAGAAAACCGTGAACGAACACGGCGCTCGGCGGGCGAAAGCCGGCGCCCTGCAGCATCGCCGGCCAGAACAGCGTGTGGAAGTAGGCGATGTCCTTGCCGATGAAGTGATACAGCTCGGTGTCGCTGCCCGGCTGCCACCAGGCGTCGAAGTCCAGGCCCTCGCGGGCGCAGAGGTTGGCGAAGCTCGCCATGTAGCCGATCGGCGCGTCCAGCCAGACGTAGAAGAATTTGCCGGGCGCGTCGGGAATCTCGAAGCCGAAGTAGGGCGAGTCGCGGGAGATGTCCCAGTCTGCCAGGCCCGCCTCGAACCATTCTTCGAGCTTGCGTACCACTGCCGGCTGCAGCGCGCCGCTGGCCATGAACTCGCGCAGCTGTGTCTCGAAGTGGCCGAGCTGAAAGAAGTAATGCTCGGACTCGCGCTGCACCGGCCGGCTGCCGGAGAGCACCGAGACGGCGTTCTTCAGCTCCGTCGGCGCATAGGTGGCGCCGCAGGCCTCGCAGGAATCGCCGTACTGGTCCGGCGCGCCGCAGCGGGGACAGTCGCCGCGGATGAAGCGATCCGGCAGGAACAGGCCGCGTTCGGCGTCGTAGGCCTGGCGGATCGTGCGCCGGGCGATGTGCCCGGCATCGCGCAGCCGCGTGTAGATCAGCTCCGCGAAGTGCCGGTTCTCGGGGGAATGCGTAGTGTAAAAATTGTCGAGGCTGATGCCGAAGGTGGCCAGAACCTGCTGATGCGCCTCATGCATCTGCGCCACCAGCGCCTCGGGCGTGACCCCGGCCTGCTCGGCCCGCAGCATGATCGGCGTGCCATGCGCGTCCTCGGCGCAGACGTAGCGACACTCGTGCCCGCGCAGCCGCTGGAAGCGCACCCAGATGTCGGTCTGGATCGCCTCCACCATGTGCCCCAGGTGCAGCGGCCCGTTGGCGTAGGGCAGCGCGCTGGTGACTAGGATGCGTCGGGGAACGGCGTGTTCGGCAGCGGCAGCGGTCATGGGCGATCGGGTCGATGCCGCCGTGCCGGCGGCGGAGGCGGCCACGGCGGGAGGCACGGAGCGGCCGCCGGGCGTCGTGGGCAATCGGCCGAGTATGCCATATCATGCGGGGCCGCCGCTGCCACGCCCTGCCGGGAATCGCGCATGATTGACGAGACCGCCGTCACCGACCTGCTCGCCCGCGAACGCGACCCCTACCTCGACGCCGACCTGCTCAGCGCCCGGCTGGTGCGCGAGCTGCAGGTGGAAGGCGATGCAGTCGGGGTGCGGCTGGTGCTGCCCTACGCCGGGCTCAGCGCCGGCCAGGCGCTCGCCGGGCGGCTGCGCACGCAGCTCGAGGCGCTGCCGGGTGTGACCCGTGCCCACGTGGACGTGGCGGTGGAGATCCCGACGCACGCCGCCGCCCGCGGCCGGCCACCGCTGCCGGGCATCCGCAACCTGATCGCGGTCGCCTCCGGCAAGGGCGGCGTCGGCAAGTCCACCACGGCGGTGAACCTGGCGCTGGCGCTGGCGGCGGAGGGCGCGCGTGTCGGCATCCTGGACGCCGACATCTACGGGCCGAGTCAGCCGCGCATGCTCGGTGCCATGGTCAAGGCCGAGGCGCACGGCGGCGGCAAGCGCATGGCGCCGGTGGTGCGCTACGGCGTGCAGAGCATGTCGGTCGGCTATCTGATCGATGCCGAGACACCGGCGATCTGGCGTGGCCCGATCGTGACGCAGGTGCTGAACCAGCTGCTGCGCGAGACCGACTGGGACGACCTGGATTTCCTGGTGGTGGATCTGCCGCCGGGCACGGGCGACATCCATCTATCGCTGGCGCAGCAGATTCCGCTGAGCGGGGCGATCATCGTCACCACGCCGCAGGACATCGCCCTGCTCGACGCCCGCAAGGGACTGAAGATGTTCCAGCAGGTGGAGGTGCCGGTGCTGGGTGTGGTCGAGAACATGAGCACCCACGTGTGCAGCCACTGCGGTCACGAGGAGCCGATTTTCGGCACCGCCGGCGGCGAGCGGCTGGCCGCCCAGTACGATGTGCCGCTGCTGGGCAGCCTGCCGCTGGACCTGCGTATCCGCGAGCAGGCCGACAACGGCCGGCCGACGGTGGTCGCCGAGCCGGACAGCGAGCTGGCGGCGCGTTACCGGGCGATCGCGCGCGAGGCCTCGGCGCGGCTGCTGCGTGGCGGCAACGAGCAGGCGGCGTTCCCGGCGATCCGGATGCTCGACGACTGAAGCGGCGTCCGCCGCCGGGCGGGCCGGGCACAAGGAAGGCAGATGAGCATCAAATCCGACCGCTGGATCCGGCGCATGGCCGAGGCCCACGGCATGATCGAACCCTTCGAGCCGGGGCAGGTGAAGACGCGCCAGTCGGGCGACAAGGCGATCTCCTACGGCACCTCCAGCTACGGCTACGACGTGCGCTGTGCCGATGACTTCAAGATCTTCACCAACATCAATTCGGCGGTGGTCGATCCGAAGCAGTTCAGCGAGACGAGCTTCGTCGACTTCAAGGGCGAGGTCTGCATCATCCCGCCCAACAGCTTCGCCTTGGCGCGCACGGTGGAGTACTTCCGCATTCCCCGCAGCGTGCTGACGATCTGCCTCGGCAAGAGCACCTATGCGCGCTGCGGCATCATCGTCAACGTGACGCCGCTCGAACCGGAGTGGGAGGGCTACGTGACGCTGGAGTTTTCCAACACCACGCCCCTGCCGGCGAAGATCTACGCCAACGAGGGCGTGGCGCAGATGCTGTTCTTCGAGTCCGACGAGCCCTGTGAGACCAGCTATCGCGACCGCGGCGGCAAGTATCAGGGGCAGACGGGCGTCACGCTGCCGCGCGCCTGAGCACGCCGGCGATCAGCCGCGGTCGAGTTCGCGCAGCGCCAGGCGCACCGTCGGCCGACCCGCCTCGCGCTGCTCGAACTGCACCGGCAGGTAGTCCAGCGCCGGCGCCAGCCACAGCACGCTGCGCTTGTCCGGGTCGTCCACCCGCGCGAGGCGCACCGTGTCGAACAGACCGGCCGGCGTATCCAGTGGCTCCTCGCCCTGCACTTCGAAGCGATAGGTCTTGAGCTTGCCGCCGTCGACGAACCGATAGCTGATGGTGCGCTCGCCGCGGGCGACCTCGTGGCGCAGCACGAGCTGCAGCAGGGCGGGATCGTACGTGCCGGCCGGCACCTCCAGCGTCTTGCGCAGCTGCCCGTCCCGGTGCACCGCCACGCGCCGGCCCGAAGCGTCGAACACCAGCGCGCGGGCCATCGGCCCCTCGTCGGTCTGGCCGCGGGTCTCGTAGCGCTCGGGCAGCAGCCGGCCGTCGCGGTAGCGGAAATGGCTGCGCTCGTTCAGCGAGTCCACCGGCAGCCAGCCGGCCCAGGCCGAGGGATGCGCCTCGCCGCGAAACAGCCAGCGATCCTCACCGGCCGGGGCGAGCTCGTAGTCGATGGTGCCGACCGAGACCGGCCCGTAGTGCACCCGATAGCTCGCCTCGTACGCTGCCGGCGCGAGCGTCCGATCCGCCGCCAGCACCGTCATCGCCGCGCCGAGCAGGAGCGCGAGCAGTGCCAGCCGGCCGCTTCGGCGCCTGCTCATGCCGCCGGCCCCGCCGGTTCATCGAGCATCAGCGGCGTCTCCAGCAGCACGCCGTCCAGCAGCGGGCCACGCGGGTGCCAGCGCAGGCGGTCGCGCACGAACCATTCCACCACCTGCGGGTAGATCACATGCTCCTGGCGCTGCACACGCGCCTGCAGCGTGGCCGGCGTGTCGTCGGCCAGCACGGGAACCCGCGCCTGCAGGATCGAGGGGCCGCCATCCACCTCGGGGGCGACGAAGTGCACCGTGGTGCCGTGCCAGCGCTGGCCGTCCGCAAGCGCCCGCTCGTAGGTGTGCAGGCCGCGATAGGCCGGCAGCAGCGAGGGATGGATGTTGAGCATGCGGCCGGTGTAACGCTCGACCAGCGGCGCGCTCAGCACGCGCATGAAGCCGGCCAGCACGATCAGGTCCGGCGCCAGTGCTGCCAGCCGTTGTGCCAGCGCCGCCTCGAAGGCGTCGCGCGAGCCCGCGGCGCGATGATCGATCACCTCCGCCGGCACGCCGGCCCGGGCGGCCCGCGTCAGCCCGTGCACCGCCGGGCGGTTGCTGATCACGGCCTCCCAGCGCACCGGCCATTCGGCGCTCGCATCCAGGATGGCCTGCAGGTTGCTGCCACTGCCGGAGATCAGCACCACGCCGCGCTTGGCGGCCGGCTGGGCCGCGTCGGTTGCTGCCGGTCCCGGCGCGCTCACGTGTACATCACGGCGGCGGCGCCCTCGCCGGGGACGATCTCGCCGATCTGCCAGCTGTCGATGCCATGGCCGGCCAGCAGCGCCTGCGCCGGCGCCACGGCGTCCGGCGCCAGCACCACGCACATGCCGATGCCGCAGTTGAAGGTCCGTCGCAGCTCGGCCGCCTCCAGCCGGCCCACCTCGGCCAGCCAGGCGAACACCGGTGGCAGCGGCCAGGCCGCCGGCTCCAGCCGGGCCTGCGTACCGGCAGGCAGTACCCGCGGCAGGTTGTCGGTCAGGCCGCCGCCGGTGATGTGGGCGAGCGCGTGCACCGGCTGGGTCGCCAGCAGCGCCAGCAGCGGCCGCACGTAGATGCGCGTCGGCGCCAGCAGCGCCTCGGCCAGCGTGGCCGTACCGGCCGGCACGCCGGGCAGCGGCAGGGTCAGCGGATCGTCGCCAGCCGCTGCGGCGCGCGCGAGGATCCGCCGGATCAGCGAGTAACCGTTGGCGTGCGGCCCGCTGCTGGCCAGCCCCAGCACGGCATCGCCTGCCCGGACGGCGCTGCCGTCGAGCAGCGCCTGCCGCTCGACGGCGCCGACGGCGAAGCCGGCCAGATCGAAATCCCCACGCGCATACAGCCCGGGCATCTCGGCCGTCTCCCCGCCGATCAGCGCGCAGCCGGCCTGCACGCAGCCCTCGGCAATACCGGCCACCACGCGCGCCGCCGCGTCCACGTCGAGGACGCCGGTGGCGTAGTAGTCGAGGAAGAACAGCGGCTCGGCGCCCTGCACGACGATGTCGTTGACGCACATCGCCACCAGGTCGATGCCCAGCCCGTCCAGTCGGCCGGTGTCCAGCGCCAGGCGCAGCTTGGTGCCGACGCCGTCGGTGCCGGCCACCAGTACCGGCTCGCGGTATCGGTCCGGAGGCAGTGCGAACAGCCCGCCGAAGCCGCCGAGACCTCCCAGCACCTCGGGGCGCCGGGTCCGGCGTACGGCCGGCTTGATGCGCTGCACGAGCGCCTCGCCGGCATCGATGTCGACCCCGGCATCGCGGTAGGTGAGCGGTTGATCCGGCATGCGGGGAGATCCCTATCGGCGGCTGGGTGGCGGTGCGCCTGTGGTATTTTACCGGCCCCGCCCGGCGCGGCGAAACGGCCGGGCCGATGGAGCCTCCCATGCCGCCTGCCTGTCTGCCAAGCTGGTCCCCGCGCCTCGCGTGTCTGCTCGTCGCGCTGCTGCTGGCCGCCGTGCCGCCCGCGGTGCGCGCGGAATTCACCGCCACCGTGCCGGTGGCCGACTCGTCCGCTGCGGCGCGCACCGCGGCCTTCGGCGCGGCTCTCGGTGAGGTGCTCGGTGCCCGTGGTATGCCCGCAGGCGAGCGACCGGCCGACGCCGAGGCCTACGTCAGCAGCTATCGCTACCGGCAGGAGGGGCCGGATCTGCAGCTCGTGGTCAGCTTCGATGAGGCTGGTGTTGGCGAGCTGCTGGGGCAGGCCGGGCTTTCGGCCGATCCGGCGGCGGATCCGCAGGTGCTGCTGTTCGTGCTGCAGGACGAACCCGGTGGGCCACGGGTGGCGCGCAGCGATGTGCAGGACGAGCTGGCCGAGTCGCTGACTCGCCTGGCGCGCAGCCGCGGTCTGCGGCCTCGGCTGCCCGACGGCTTCGATGTGGTGCAGGCCGACGTCGATGGTCTGGCCTACGGGCGCACGGGCGACCTCGCCCGGCTGGCGGCCGATCTGGGTGTGCAGGCCAGCCTCGTGGCGCGCCTGAGTGGCGAGGGCGATGGCGGGCTGACCGGCGACTGGGAGCTGCTCGGCGCGACGCGCTGGCAGACTGGCCCCGGGTCGCTGGCGGCCAACCTCGAGGCCGGGCTGGACCGGACCCGGTCGCTGTTGCGCCAACAGGCTGCCGCCGCCGCGCCGGCGCCGCGCGGTGCTTCACGCCATGCGGTGGTGGTCGAGGGCGTACAGGACGTGGCGACCTATGCCCGGGTGCTGCGCGATCTCAGCCGCCCCAGCGCCGTGCAGAGCGTGGAGGTCCTTGGCCTGGCCGGCGATCAGCTGGCGCTGACGCTGCGAACCCGTGCCATCGCCGGCGAGGCGCTGACCGAGGAGCTGTTGCGGGGCGAGGCCCTGCAGACCAATCCGTTCCCGCCCAGCGCCGCCGGCGCCGGCGCAGCCGATCAGGCGGGGCCGGCAGATCCCTTCGCCGCGCCCGATGCCCTGTGGCTGCGAGCCCGGCGCGACTGGTAGCAGGCGGGCGCGTGGTTGCCGACACCCCGGCCGGACGACAGCTGACGCTGCCGGTGGGGCTGGCCGACTGCAGCGACTTCGAAAACTTCCATCTGCCGACGCAGACGCCTGCCGGCGCCGCCGGCAGGCAGGGCGCAGCCCTGGCGCTGCAGCTGTTGCAGTCACTGCCGGCGGCCGCCGCGCCGCGGCAGGTCCATCTCTACGGCCCGGACGGCTGTGGCCGCAGCCATCTGCTGCAGGCGGCCTGTCGGGCCATGGGCGCCGGAGCCCGCTATCTGCCGCTGCACGAGCTCGCCGCGCTCGGTCCGCAGGTGCTGCAGGGGATGGCGGGTGCCCCGCTGCTGGCGGTGGACGATGTGCAGGCGATCGCCGGCCTGGCGGACTGGGAGCAGGCTCTGTTCGCCGCCTACAACCAGCAACGCGAGGGCGGCGGGCACTGGCTTGCCGCCAGCACCAGCGCGCCGGCGAACCTGCCGCTCGGGCTGGCCGACCTGCGTTCGCGGCTGCAGTGGGGCACGGTGATCGGCCTGCAGCCGCTGACCGATGCCGACCTGTGGGCGGCCTTCGTCGAACGTGCCCAGCGGCGCGGGCTGGCCGTCAGCCCTCGTGCGCTGCAGCACCTGCAGCTGCATGCCCCGCGCGATCCGGCCCGCCTGTTCACGCTGCTCGAGCGGCTGGATGCGCTGTCGCTGGCGGCCCGGCGTCCGGTGGACTGGCCGATGGTCCGCGAGCTGCTGGCCCAGGGGGCCGAGCCTACGGTCGCGGCGCCACCCGCGCATACAGGGCGCAGCCGCTGAACAGCACCATCGCGGCGAGGCAGACGCCGAGCCCGTAGCCCGCGGCGGTCGGTGCCGCCATCTCCATGATCCCGAGCGCCAGGTAGAGCAGCGCCAGCACGCTGGTGTAGATGAATGCTCGCCGGCTGCCACGCCACAGGCCGGGCGCCAGTGCCAGCAGCGGCAGGGCGAGCAGCGCGGCTGGCGGTGCGCCTGCCAGCAGTGGCCAGAGGATCAGCCAGCCGGTCAGCGCCGCATAGCCGGCCACGGTCAGCGCCCGCAGTCGGCGCGGCGCGATCGAAAGGCCGGCGCGGTGCGTGGGCATCAGCTGGTCCGCAGGCGCAGGGCGACGTCGGCCAGGCGCTGGCCGAGGGCGCGGCACAGCACCCGTTCGTCCTCGCTCAGCGGTGCATCGCTGCGGGCGCCGGCCAGATGCGAGGGCCCATAGGGCGTGCCGCCGGTGGTGGTCTGCGACAGTGCCGGCTCGCTGTAGGGCAGGCCGAGCAGCAGCATGCCGTGATGCATCAGCGGCAGCATCATCGACAGCAGCGTGCTCTCCTGGCCGCCGTGCAGCGAGGCGGTGGAGGTGAACACGGCGGCCGGCTTGCCGGCGAGCGCACCGGCCAGCCAGAGGGCGCTGGTGCCGTCGAGGAAGTACTTCAGCGGCGCGGCCATGTTGCCGAAGCGCGTGGGGCTGCCGAGGGCGAGGCCGGCGCACTCGCGCAGGTCGGTGGCGGTGGCGTAGGGGGCGCCCGCCGCGGGTACCGGCGGCGCGCTCGCCTCGTGGTCGGCCGAGACCGGCGGCACGGTGCGCAGGCGGGCGGCGGCGGCACCGACCTGGTCGATGCCGCGGGCGATCTGGCGCGCCATCTCCGCCGTCGCTCCGTGCCGGCTGTAGTAGAGCACCAGGATCTCAGTCATCGAGCAGCTCGCAGACGCGCTCGGGCGGCCGGCCGATCACGGCGCGTTCGCCGCGCACGGCGATCGGCCGCTCGAGCAGGATCGGATGCTCGTGCACGGCCTGCAGCAGCGCCGCCGCCGTCAGCGTCGGCCCGTCGAGCCCCAGCTCGCGATACACGGCCTCGCCACGCCGCAGTACCTCGCGCACCGGCAGCTGCAGCTGTGCCAGCAGCCCACGCAGCTGCGCCACACTCGGCGGCGTCTTCAGGTACTCGACGACATCCGGCTCGATGCCGCGGGAGCGCAGCAGCGCCAGCGCGGCGCGCGACTTGCTGCAGCGGGGATTGTGATAGAGGGTGATCGGCTCCAAGATCGGCTCGCTCGGCGGCTGAAGGCGGCGCCATTGTAGCCGTGCCGCACCGGTGCGGGTCACAGACGGAATAGGGGGAAGCCATGCGGGAATGTCGGCGCTGTCTGGTCAGCGGGCGCGTGCAGGGTGTGGGCTATCGCGAGTTCTGCCGCCGTCAGGCGCAGGAGATCGGCGTGGTGGGCTGGGCGCGCAATCTGCCGGATGGACGGGTCGAGGTGATGATGTGCGGCGTGACGCCCGAACTGGACGAGATGACCCGCCGGCTGCTGGCCGGGCCGGCGCCGGCGGCGGTCGAAGACCTGGACAGCGAGCCCTGCGAGGAGGCAGACGTGGAGGCCGGCTTCGAGATCCGCTGAGCCGCGTACCGGGGCTGCGGTTGTCACCGGGTGTGCGCTAGAATCGACGCTTTTCCCTGCAGCGGCCCCCGGAGCGCAGATGTTCACTCACCAGATGCAGATCAGCGGCTTCGACGATGAGCTCGCCGAGGCCATGGCCGCCGAGGCCCGGCGGCAGGAAGATCACCTCGAACTGATCGCGTCCGAGAACTACTGCAGCCCGCGGGTGCTGGCGGCGCAGGGTTCGGTGCTGACGAACAAATACGCCGAGGGCTATCCGGGGCGGCGCTACTACGGCGGCTGCGAGCACGTGGATGTGGTCGAGCAACTGGCGATCGCGCGGGCCTGCGAGCTGTTCGGCGCCTGCTATGCCAACGTGCAGCCGCATTCGGGCTCGCAGGCCAATGCCGCGGTCTTCCAGGCGCTGCTGCAGCCGGGCGACACGCTGCTCGGCATGAGCCTGGCCGAGGGCGGTCACCTCACGCATGGCGCCACCGTGAACTTCTCCGGCAAGCTGTTCAACGCCGTCGCCTATGGTCTCGGCGAAGATGCACGGATCGACTACGACGCGCTCGAGCGGCTGGCCCACGAGCATCGGCCGAAGCTGATCATCGCCGGCTTCTCGGCCTATTCGCGCGTGCTGGACTGGGAGCGCTTTCGCGCCATTGCCGATGCCGTCGGTGCCTGGCTGGTGGCCGACATCGCCCACGTTGCGGGGCTGGTGGCGGTGGGACTCTACCCCTCGCCGCTGCCGTGGTGTGACGTGGTCACGACCACGACGCACAAGACCCTGCGCGGCCCGCGCGGCGGACTGATCCTGTCCGCGCGCGAGGACGCGGAGTTGCACAAGAAGCTCAACAGCAGCGTCTTCCCGGGCAATCAGGGCGGGCCGCTGATGCACGTGATCGCCGCCAAGGCGGTGGCATTCCTCGAGGCGCTGGAGCCGCAGTTCCGCGACTATCAGCAGCAGGTGATCGAGAACGCGCAGGCGCTGGCCGATCAGCTCATGCGGCGCGATCACCGCATCGTCTCGGGTGGCACCGACAATCACCTGATGTTGATCGACCTGATCGGCCGCGACCTGACGGGTAAGGATGCCGAGCACGCCCTCGGCCAGGCACACATCACCGTCAACAAGAATGCCGTGCCCGGGGAGCCGCGCTCGCCTTTCGTCACCAGCGGCATCCGCATCGGCACGCCGGCGGTGACCACCCGCGGCTTCGGCATCGCCGAGACGCGCCAGCTCGGCGACTGGGTGGCCGATGTACTCGACGCGCCGGGCGACGAGGCTGTGCTCGCCCGCACGCGCGCGGCGGTGGCCGAGATCTGCGAACGGCTGCCGGTCTACGGCCGCGCCTGAGCGGGGCGTGATGGCGCCATGCGCTGCCCGTACTGCGGTGCCCAGGACACCCGCGTGAACGACTCGCGGCTGGCAAGCGACGGTGCCCAGGTGCGCCGGCGGCGGGAGTGTGTCGCCTGCGGCGAGCGCTTCACCACCTTCGAGCGCGTGGAGTTGGCCATGCCGCGGGTGATCAAGCGCGACGGCAGCCGCGAACCGTTCGACGAGGACAAGCTACGCACCGGCATGCAGCGTGCCCTGCAGAAGCGACCGGTCAGTGCCGAAGCGCTGGAGGCCGCGATCGGCCGCATCTGCGGTCGGCTGCAGGCGGGTGGCGAGCGGGAAGTCGCCGGCCGGCGCATCGGCGAGCTGGTGATGGAAGCGCTGCGCCAGCTGGACGACGTCGCCTACGTGCGCTTTGCCTCGGTCTATCGCAGCTTCCAGGACGTCAACGCCTTTCGGGAGGAGATCGAGCGGATGCAGCGGCAGGGTCAGCGCCCGGAAGCCTCGCAGATGTCGCTGCTGGAGGGCGAGCAGGGCAGCCAGACGCGTGGCCGACGCGGGCGCGGCCGGAGGGAGCCCCATGGCGATGCCTGAGCGGGCCGCCGTGGTGCCGACCGCCACGCCCGCAGCGGGCGCGGACGCCGCCCACATGGCCGAGGCGCTGGCGCTGGCCGGGCGCGGCCGCTATACCGTGGCGCCGAACCCGCAGGTGGGCTGCGTGATCGTGCGCGACGGGCGCATCGTCGGTCGCGGCTGGCACATGCGCGCCGGCGAGCCGCACGCGGAGATCTACGCACTGCGCGAGGCCGGCGCGGCGGCGCGCGGCGCCACTGCCTTCGTCACGCTCGAACCCTGCAGTCACTACGGTCGCACCGCGCCGTGCACCGCCGCCCTAATCGAGGCCGGCGTCGCCCGGGTGGTCAGCGCCATGGAGGACCCGAACCCGCTCGTCTCCGGGCGCGGCTTCGCCCAGTTGCGGGCGGCGGGTGTGGCGGTCACCAACGGCATCGGCGAGACGCAGGCGCGGGCGCTGAATGCCGGCTTCGTGCGCCGGATGACGCAGGGCCGCCCGCAGGTGACGGTGAAGCTCGCGGCGAGCCTCGACGGGCGCACGGCGCTGGCGAGCGGCGAGAGCAAATGGCTGACTTCGCCGGCGGCGCGCGAGGACGTCCACCGGCTGCGGGCCGCGGCCGGCGCGATCATGACTGGCAGCGGCACCGTGCTGGCGGACGACCCGGCGCTGACGGTGCGCCTGCCGCCGGCGCGGCTGCAGGATCCGGCCGGCGGCGAGCTGGACTGGCGCCAGCCGCTGCGCGTGGTGCTCGATGCACGGGCCCGCTGCGCGCCCGGGGCGCGCGTGTTCGCCGGCCCGGGCGCGGCCTGGTGGGTCACCGGGGCCGCCGCGCCGGCCGCGCCGCAGGGCGTGCGGCAGCTGGCGCTGCCGGCGCCGGCAGGCGGCATCGAGCTGGCGGCGCTGCTGCAGGCGCTGGGCGAGGCAGAGATCAACGACGTCCTGGTCGAGGCCGGCCCGGTGCTGGCCGGGGCGCTGCTGCAGGCCGGCCTGGCCGATGAGTTGGTGCTCTACCTCGCGCCGCACCTGCTTGGCGATACCGGCCGTGGCCTGTTCACCCTGCCCGGCATCGCACGCATGGACCAGCGTCTGCCGCTGCAGATCGAGGAGATCCGCGCGGTCGGGCCGGACTGGCGCATCACGGCGCGGCCGCTCGTCGAGGCGGGCTAGAGCCATGTTCACCGGGCTGATTCAGACGGTCGGCCGGCTGCGCGAGCGCCAGCCGCGGGGCGGCGATATGCGGTTGTGGATCGACGGTCTGGGCGCCGCCGGCGAGGGCGTGCGGCTGGGCGACAGTCTCAGCGTCAACGGCGCCTGCCTGACCGCCGTCGAGCTCGCCGGCGATGCCTTTGCCGCCGACGTCTCGCGCGAGACGCTTGCCCACACCACGCTCGGCACGCTTGCGCCCGGCGCGCCGGTGAACCTCGAGCCGGCGCTGCGCCTGGGCGACCGACTCGGCGGGCATCTGGTGACCGGGCATGTCGATGGCGTCGGCCGGCTGCGTGAGGTGCGTGAGGATGCGCGCTCGTGGCGACTGGCAATCGAGGTGCCGAGCGCGCTGCGCCGCTATCTCGCAGCCAAGGGGTCGGTGTGCGTCGACGGCGTGAGCCTGACGGTGAACGCGGTGGTCGCCGACGGCTTCGACGTCAACATCGTGCCGCACACGGCAACCCATACCACGCTCGGCGGCTATCGGCCCGGGCAGCCGGTGAACCTGGAGGTGGACGTGATCGCCCGCTATCTGGAGGCGCTGCTGCAGGGACGCCGGCCGGCCGGGCTCGATGCCGCCGCGCTGGCCCGTGCCGGCTTCGGCGCAACGCAGGACTGACATGAGCACAGAGTGCGGCGAGGGTCTCGACCCGATCGAGGACATCATCGACGACATCCGCCGTGGGCGGATGGTGGTCGTCATGGACGACGAGGACCGGGAGAACGAGGGCGATCTGGTAATGGCCGCGGTGCACACCCAGGCCGAGGACATCAACTTCATGGCCCGCTACGGGCGCGGCCTGATCTGCCTGACGCTCACGCCGCAGCGCTGCCGCCAGCTGCGGCTGCCGTTGATGGTCAGCGACACGGACGAGAAGCACACCACGAACTTCACCGTCTCGATCGAGGCCGCCACCGGCGTCACCACCGGCATCTCCGCCGCCGACCGGGCGCGCACCGTGCAGGCGGCCGTGCGGGCCAGTGCGGTGCCGGAGGATCTGGTCTCGCCCGGCCACATCTTCCCGCTGATGGCGCAGTCCGGCGGCGTGCTGGCACGGGCCGGCCATACCGAGGCGGGTTGCGACCTCGCGCGGCTGGCGGGGCTGGAACCGGCCGCGGTCATCGTCGAGATCCTGAACGAGGACGGCACCATGGCGCGCCGGCCCGAGCTGGAGCAGTTCGCCCGGGAGCACGGGCTGAAGATCGGCACCGTGGCGGACTTGATCCGCTATCGGCTGGCGCACGAGACCACCGTCGCACGCGGGCCGCAGGCGCCCGTGCACACGCCACATGGGCCGTTCCAGTTGATCGCCTTCGAGGATCTGCTGCACCGCACGGTGCACCTGGCGCTGGTGTACGGCACCATCGACGGCAACCGGCCGGTGCCGGTGCGGGTCCACGTGCAGCACACGCTGGCCGATCTGCTCACCGTGGAGGAGGCGCGGGCAGGCTGGCCGCTCGATGCCGCCATGGCGCGCATCGCCCGGGAGGGCAGCGGCGTGCTGCTGATCCTGCGCCAGCCCGAGCCCGCGCACGCGCTGTTCGAGCAGATCCGCGCGCTGGAAGCGGGGCAGGGCGGTGTCGCCGGCGGCCAGGCGAGCGGCGTGCTGCGCACCTATGGCACCGGCGCGCAGATCCTGAAATCGCTGGGCGTGCGGCAGATGCGGGTGCTCAGCGCGCCGCGACGGCTGCAGGGACTGTCCGGCTTCGGTCTGGAGATCGTCGACTACATCGACGACTGAGGGAGACACCATGTACCGGTACACGAGGAGCCGCCCATGACGGCCAGCGAGGGGATCGGCCGCTGCATCGAGGGGCGGTTCGACGGCAAGGGACAGGCGCGCATCGCCCTGCTGGCAGCGCGGTTCAACGACTTCATCGTCAACGCCCTGATCGGAGGCGCCGAGGACGCGCTGCGCCGCCACGGAGTGCCGGCCGCGAACGTCTCGCTCGTGCGGGTGCCGGGCGCGTTCGAGATGCCGGTGGCCGCCGCCGGCCTCGTGCAGCGGGCGGATGTCGATGCGGTGATCGCGCTCGGCGCGGTAATCCGCGGCTCCACGCCGCACTTCGACTACGTCGCCGGCAGCTGTGTGCGCGGACTGGCGCAGGTCGCCGAGCGCAGTGGCAAGCCGGTGATCCTCGGCGTGCTGACCACCGACACCATCGAGCAGGCGATCGAGCGGGCGGGCACGAAGGCCGGCAACAAGGGCTTCGAGGCCGCCGTCTCCGCGCTGGAAATGGTCGATCTGATGCGCCAGCTGGCGCAGTGATGGCGGCGGGTCGGCAGCCAGACCAGCCGCAGCCAGGCCAGCCGCGCCGGCCGCGGGGTTCGCGGCGCTCACGCGCCCGGCGGCTGGCCATGCAGGCGATCTACCAGTGGCAGCTCAATCCGCAGCCGGCGGCGGGGCTGATCGCCGAATACGACGCCCACTCGGACATGGACGGTGCCGACCGCTCGCTGTTCGCCGAGCTGGTGCAGGGCGTGGTGCGGGATCCGGCGGCGCTCGACGCGCAGCTCGAGCCGCATCTGGATCGGCCGGCCACGCAGGTCGATCCGCTCGAGCACGCCCTGTTGCTGCTCGGGGTGGAGGAGCTGCTGCGGCAGCCGGCCGTGCCGGCGTTGGTCGTGCTCAACGAGTACATCGAGCTGGCCAAGCAGTACGGCGCACAGAAGAGCCACGCCTACATCAACGGCGTGCTTGAGCCGGTCGCACGTACGCTGCGGCCGGCGGAATTCAAGGATCTGCCGCGACGCGAGCGGCAGTGAGGCCGGCGCGGCGGGCGGGACGATGAGCGACGAATTCAGCCTGATCGAGCGCCATCTGCGCCGGCCGGTCGGCCGGACGGACGTGCTCCTGGCCGGTGGCGACGACGCCGCGCTGGTCGCGGTGCCCGCCGACAGCCTGCTGGTCGTCACCACCGACATGTTGGTCGCCGGCGTGCACTTCGAGGCGGAAGCGCCGGCCGCGGCGGTCGGCCACAAGGCGCTGGCGGTGAACCTCAGCGACCTGGCCGCGATGGGGGCCGCGCCGGCCTGGGTGAGCCTGGCGCTGACGCTGCCGGCGCCGGCGCCGGAGGACTGGCTCGCCGACTTTGCCGAGGGCTTCTACGCTCTGGCCGATGCGGCCGGCGTCGCGCTGATCGGCGGCGACCTGACGCAAGGGCCGCTGAGTCTGTGTGTGCAGGCACTGGGCCTGCTGCCGGCAGCGGCCGGGGCGCTGCGCCGCGAGGGCGCGAACGTCGGCGATCTAGTCTGCGTTACCGGCACGCTCGGTGATGCGGCGCTGGCCCTGGCATGTTCACTCGGCGGCGCGAAGACACCGGCCGATGCCGATGCCGCCTTCCTGCAGCAACGCCTGCAGCAGCCGTGGCCGCGCCTTGGCGCTGGCGTGGCGCTGCGGCCGCTGGCGAGCGCCGGCATCGATGTGTCCGACGGCCTGATCGCCGATCTCGGCCACATCTGCCGCGCCAGCGGCGTGGGCGCGATCATCGAGCAGGCCCAGCTGCCGCTGTCCGCTGCCGCCCGGGCCACCGCCGGCGCTGCGGGCCTGGACGTGCTCGAGGCCGCCCTCTACGGCGGCGATGACTATGAGCTGTGCGTGACGGTGCCGCCGGCGGCTCTGGCCGCGGCGCAGCGGGCGGTGGCCGCCAGCGAGTTCCTCGGCCTGACGCCGATCGGGCGTATCGTCGCCGAGCCCGGCATCCGGCTGCAGGCGGCGGACGGCGGCCTGCACGCGCCGCGTCCGCAGGTCGGCTACCGCCACTTCGGCTGAGCAGGGGCGTGGGTCGGCAGTCGGCATCGGGCAAGCGCACCGCGCGCCAGCCGCACGTGATCGGCCATCCGCCGCCGGCACGCGTGCTGCGTCAGCCGGCGCTGTTCATCGCCACGCTCGGCGGCGCCGGCCTGGCGCGGCGGGCGCCGGGGACCGCCGGGACCGCCGTGTCCGTGCCGGTGCTGCTGGTGCTGGCGCCGCTGGGGCTGCCGGTCTACTACGCGGTGCTGGCCGCGGCGTTCGTGCTCGGCTGGTGGGCCTGTGCCCAGGCGGAGCGCCGGCTGGGCTTCCACGATCATCCGGCCGTGGTCTGGGATGAACTGGTCGGCTATCTGCTGACGGCGCTGCCGGCACTGCATCTAGGCTGGGAGCCGGGCTGGGGGCTGGCGCTGTGGGCCTTCGTCGCCTTCCGGGTTTGCGACATCGCCAAGCCCTGGCCGGTGAGCCTGGCCGACCGGCGCATCGGCGGCGGCCTCGGCACCATGGTCGATGATATGCTGGCGGCGGTCTACGCCGCCGCCCTGCTGCTCGCCGGCCTGGTGTGGCTGACGCCCTAGCCGGCGCCGCGGGGGCGGGTCAGCCGGCCGAGGTCTTGTCCCGCGCGATGCGGGCGTAGGCCGAGTGGTTGTGGATGGACTCGAAGTTCTCCGATTCCACCACATAGCCCAGCACCCGCGGTTCGGCGTCCAGGCGGGCGGCGACATCGCGCACCGCATCCTCGACGAACTTCGGATTGTCGTAGGCCCGCTCGGTGACGAACTTCTCGTCGGGCCGCTTCAGCAGGCCGTAGAGTTCGGAGGAGGCCTCGGCCTCGGCCAGCTCGATCAGCTCCTCGATCCAGATGTCGCCGGCGCAGCCGACCTCGATCGTGAGGTGCGAACGCTGGTTATGCGCTCCATAGCGCGAGATCTCCTTCGAGCAGGGGCACAGGCTGGTGACCGGCACCTGCACCTTGATGAAGGTCTCGATGCCGCCCTCTACCGATTCGGCCCGTAGCGTCACCTCGTAATCCATCAGGCTTTCCACCCCCGACACCGGCGCGGCCTTGCGGCGGTAGTAGGGGAAGCGGATGGTGAGATAGCCGCGCTCGGCCTCGAGGCGGTCGATCATCATCTCCGCCAGCGGCGCCAGGTCGCTCACCGCCAGCTCCACGTCCTGACGCTCGGCCAGGATCGCGACGAAGCGCGACATGTGCGTGCCCTTCTGGTGGTGGGGCAGGCTGACGTACATGTCGAATGTCGCCACGGTCGGCACGGCGCTGGCGGCGCGGTCGCGCACCTGCAGCGGATGGCGGATGTCCTTGATGCCGACCCGGTCGATCGGGATGCGGCGCGCGTCTGCGCTGCCCTGGACGTCGGCGATCTCGCTGTGAACAGCGGCCGGTTCGCGCATCTGACTCATCTGGCTTCCTCGTCCTGGCGCCGTGTCCGGCTGGCACGGACCGCGCCCGCGCCGGTTGCCGCCGCGGACGCTGCCTGCGGGCGGTGCCGGTGGGCCTGTTCGCTAATGTGGACCGTCATTGTCCGGCTTGGTGCGCGGCAAGTCCACGCGCGACATGGCCTCAGCGGCGTTCGTAACGCACGCAGGCCCGGTCGGTCTCCCACAGGGTGACGGCATGCACCGCGAGCCCCGGCGCGTTCAGCCGCTCGGTGAGCTCGGCGTAGAAGTACGCGGCGATGTTCTCGGCGGTCGGGTTGCGCGTATCGAATGGCGGGATGTCGTTCAGGTAGCGATGATCGAGCTGCGCGGCGATCTCGCGCGCGGCCTGCTTGATCCGCTTGAAGTCGACCGCCATGCCGAGCTCGTCCAGTTCGCTGGCCTGCACCTCGACCTCGACCTTCCAGTTGTGCCCGTGCATCCGCTGGCACGCCCCGGGATAGCCGCGCAGCGTATGGGCGGAGGCGAACTCGCTGAGGATCTTGAGGGTATAGCAGGCGTCCATCGACTGGCTCTCGAGGCTAACCCACAAGACTAGCGCGGGCCGATGACGTGCTCAAGCGTCCGGCGCTTTCCCGGTCAGCGCCGCACGCAGCTCGTAGAGCAGCTCGAGCGCCTGGCGGGGCGTCAGCGCATCCGGCTCGCACTCGCGCAACCGGGCCAGCACCGGATGCGGCCGGGCGGCGAACAGCTCGAGCTGCGCCGCCGCCCGGCCGGCCGTCGGCGTTGCCAGCGCGCCCGGCTCGCGCTCCAGCGCCGCCAGCCGCTCGCGGGCACGGGCCAGCACCGGCGCCGGCAGGCCGGCGAGCGCCGCCACGTGCAGACCGTAGCTGCGGTCGGCCGGCCCGGGGCGCACGGCGTGCAGCAGCACCAGCGATTCGGCGGTCTCGGCGACTTGCAGGTGCACGTTGGCGACGCCCTCCAGCTGCTGGGCGAGCGCGGTCAGCTCGAAGTAGTGCGTGGCGAACAGCGTCATCGCGCCGAGCTGCTGCAGGTGTTCGGCGCAGGCCCAGGCGAGCGACAGGCCGTCGTAGGTGCTGGTGCCGCGGCCGATCTCGTCCATGATCACCAGGCTCTGCGGGCCGGCGTGGTGCAGGATCTGCGCGGTCTCGATCATCTCCACCATGAAGGTCGAGTGGCCGGCAGCGAGGTCGTCCGCCGCGCCGATGCGCGTGAAGATGCGATCGACCGGGCCGATGCGCGCCGCGGTGGCCGGCACGAAGCTGCCGATGTGGGCGAGCAGCACGATCAGCGCGTTCTGGCGCATGTAGGTGCTCTTGCCGCCCATGTTCGGGCCGGTGATCACCAGCAGGCGCTGGCGCCCGTCCAGACACAGGTCGTTGGCGATGAAGCCCGCCTCCAGCACCGCCTCGACCACCGGATGCCGGCCGGCCTCGATCTCGATGCCCGGCGTCGGCGCCAGCACCGGCGGGTGCCAGTCCAGCGTCACCGCCCGTTCGGCCAGGCAGCCGAGCACGTCGAGGCAGGCCAGCGCCTCGGCGGTGTCCTGCAGCGCGGGCAGGGCCTCGGCGGCCGCCTCCACCAGCGCGTCGAACAGCACCTTCTCCCGGATCAGCGCCCGTTCGCGGGCCCCGAGGATGCGGTCCTCGTACTGCTTGAGCTCCTCGGTGATGTAGCGCTCGGTGTGCTTGAGCGTCTGCCGGCGGCTGTAGTGGGCCGGCACCCGCGCGCTGTGCTGACGCGGCACCTCGAGATAGAACCCGTGCACCCGGTTGTAACCGGCCCTGAGACTGGCGATGCCGCTGGCGACCTGCTCCCTCGCGGCCAGCGCGTCGAGGAACTCGCCCTGGTCCACACCCAGCGCCCGCTCGGCATCGAGCTCGGCGTCGTAGCCGTCGGCGATGACGCCGCCATCCTTCAGCGTCAGCGGGGGCGCTGCCACCAGTGCCGTGCCAAGTGTGGCCGCCAGCGCCGGCTGCTCGACCAGCCGCGCCGCCAGGGCCTCGAGTAGCGCGGCGGCCGGCGCCGCCAGCACCCGGCGCACCGGCGCCAGCGCGGCAAGTGCCTGGCGCAGCGCGGACAGATCACGCGGGCGCGCGCTGCGCAGCGCGATCCGCCCGAGCACGCGCTCGAGATCGCCGATGGGCGCCAACGCTTCGGCCAGCTGCAGATACTGGGATTGCTGCTGCAGTGCCGCCAGCGCGGCATGCCGGGCCCGCAGAGCGTCCTGATCCCGCAGCGGCTGGCCGAGCCAGCGCCGCAGCATCCGGGCGCCCATCGGCGTGCGGGTGCGATCGAGCAGCCGGATCAGCGAGTGATCGGCGCCGCGCAGGGGCGTATCGAGCTCGAGGTTGCGGCGGGTGACGCCATCGAGCTGCAGATAGTCCTGCGAATGCTCGCGACGCAGGCCGCGTACGTGGGTCGGTGCCTCCTGCCCGGTCAGGGCGACGTAGCGCAGCAGCGCGCCGGCGGCGGCGCTGGCGGCATCGGGGCCGTCGATGCCGAAGCCGCATAGGTCGCGGGTGCCGAACTGCTCGCACAGCAGCCGGTGATTGCTGAGGGCGTCGAACTCCCATGGCGGCCGGCGCACGAGCTGGGGCTGCGCGGCCAGCGCCGGCGGGGGCGAGGTGCGCTCGTCGAGCAGCACCTCGGCCGGCTGCAGGCGCTCGAGCTCGGGCGCAAGGTCCGCCGCCGGCAGCGGGCCCATCACGTGCAGTCGGCCGCCGGCGAGGTCCAGCCAGGCAAGCGTGTAGGCCGCGCCGTCCGGCGCCGGCGCCATCGCCAGCAGCAACGCCTCGCGTCGCGACTCCAGCAGGGCCTCGTCGGTGACCGTGCCGGGCGTGAGGATGCGCACCACCGCGCGTTCCATCGGCGCCCGCGCCGTCGCGGCGCCGACCTGCTCGCAGATCGCGACCGATTCGCCGAGCCGCAGCAGGCGGGCCAGGTAACTCTCGGCCGCATGCACCGGCACACCGGCCATCGGAATCGGTGCGCCGGCGGATTCGCCGCGGGTGGTCAGGGTGATGTCCAGCAGGCCGGCGACACGGCGGGCGTCCTCGTAGAACAGCTCGTAGAAGTCCCCCATCCGATAGAATAGGAGCCGGTCGGGCTGCTCGGCCTTGAGCCGCAGGTACTGGCGGATCATCGGCGTGTGCGCGGGGTCGATCTCGGGTGCGTCGCGGGTCATGCGAGGTTCGTCGGCGGCGGTCGGTGGCCTGCCGGCGCAGGGGCGTCGGACAGCGGACCGGGGCGGCTCAAACTAGGCACCGTTGGCTGCCGGCGCAACTGCCGGCGTGGCAGGCAGGATCGTCGATGGCAACGTGCGAGACAGTCGAGCCGCTGGTGCAGCGCCTGGCGGACGAGTTGCGCGCCCGGCACCTGCGTCTGGTGGTGGCGGAATCCTGTACCGGCGGTCTGCTCGCCGCCGCGCTTACGGCGTTGCCCGGCAGCTCGGCCTGGTTCGATCGGGGTCTGGTCACCTACAGCAATGCGGCCAAGACCGCGCTGCTGGGCGTGCCGGCCACGATGCTGGCGCGCTGCGGCGCGGTCAGCGAGCCGGTGGCGCGGCAGATGGCCAGCGGCGCCCTGCACAACGGCGCGGCTGACCTCGCGGTGGCCATCACCGGTATCGCCGGGCCGGAGGGCGGCACGCCCGACAAGCCCGTGGGCACGGTCTGGATCGCCTGGGCGGCCCGGTCGCGTACCCCCGCATCCCGGTGCTACCTTTTCGAGGGTGAGCGCGCGCAGGTGCGCGCGGCGAGCGTGCGCGCGGCGCTGGAGGGGTTGATCCCGCTCGCCGGCGGGCAGCCCGCCGCCGGGCGCTGAGGCAAACGGACAACAACGACACGCAGGCGCCCGCCGGGGCGCGAAGCAGCAGGTAGACGATGGACGACAATCGCAAGAAGGCCCTGGCCGCCGCGCTGGGACAGATCGACAAGCAGTTCGGCAAGGGCTCGGTGATGCGCCTGGGCGATCGCGAGGCCGTGGACGTGGCGGCGATCTCCACCGGCTCGCTGGGGCTGGACCTCGCCCTGGGCGTCGGCGGTCTGCCGCGCGGGCGCATCGTGGAGATCTACGGGCCGGAGTCCTCCGGCAAGACGACGATGATGCTGCAGACGGTGGCGCAGGCGCAGAAGGTGGGCGGCACCGCGGCCTTCGTCGACGCCGAGCACGCGCTCGACCCGGACTATGCCGCCAAGCTCGGCGTGAACCTCGATGAGCTGCTGATCTCCCAGCCCGATACCGGCGAGCAGGCGCTGGAGATCACGGACATGCTCGTGCGCTCCGGCGCGGTGGACGTGGTCGTGGTGGACTCGGTCGCCGCCCTGACGCCGCGGGCCGAGATCGAGGGCGAGATGGGCGACTCGCACGTCGGCCTGCAGGCGCGGCTCATGTCGCAGGCGCTGCGCAAGCTGACCGGCAACATCAAGCGCTCCAACTGCCTGGTCGTGTTCATCAACCAGATCCGCATGAAGATCGGCGTGATGTTCGGCAACCCCGAGACGACCACCGGCGGCAATGCGCTGAAGTTCTATTCCTCGGTGCGCCTGGACATCCGCCGGATCGGTGCGATCAAGCGCGGCGATGAGGTGATCGGCAATGAGACCCGCGTCAAGGTGGTCAAGAACAAGATCGCCCCGCCCTTCAAGCAGGCGGAGTTCGAGATCCTCTACGGCGAGGGGGTCTCGCGCGAGGGCGAGCTGATCGACCTCGGCGTGCGCGAGGGCCTGGTGGAGAAATCCGGCGCCTGGTACAGCTACGATGGCACGCGAATCGGGCAGGGCAAGGACAATGTCCGCCAGTTCCTGCGCGAGCATGCGGAGATCGCCGACACGCTCGATCGCACGCTGCGCCAGCGCCTGCTGCCGGGTCGCCGCGCCCCCGACGCTGCCGCGACCGCCGATGCCGGCGCCGCCGACCGCGGCTGAGCGGGCGCGCGAGCGGGCGCTGCGACTGCTGAGCCGGCGCGAATACAGCCGCGCCGAGCTGCGTCAGCGGCTGCGTCGACCGACCCGGGATGACGAGGCGCTGGACGCCGAGGCGCTCGAGGCGCTGCTCGATGCCCTGACGCAGGAGGGCTGGCTCAGCGAGACCCGCTTCGCCGAGGCCACCGTCGCCGCCCGCACGCGTCAGGGTGATGGGCCGCTGCGGCTGCGCGCCCGGCTGGCCGGGCGGGGCGTCGCCCCGGAACTGATCGACACGGCCCTGGCCGCCGTGGCGGACTGGCAGGATCTGCTCGAGCGGGCCCGGCGCCGGCGCTTCGGCGATCAGGCGCCCGAAGACTACGCGCAATGGGCGCAGCAGGCCCGCTACCTGCAGCGCCGCGGCTTCAGCGAAGCGCAGATCCGCGCCGCGCTGCCCCAACCCGGGCGCGGCGGGCATGACAACCACTGACGCGGAGTCGGCTGCGCCGATGCCGCCTCGTACAGGGCACGACCGGATGGACGACTCCCCGCACCCGCCGCGCAGCAGCGCGGCGCTGCGTCGCAGCTTTCTCGACTTCTTCGCCAGTCACGGTCACACGCCGGTGCCCTCCGCCTCGCTCGTGCCGGCCAGCGACCCGACGCTGCTGTTCACCAATGCCGGCATGGTGCCCTTCAAGGACGTGTTTCTGGGGCGCGAGCGCCGCCCGTACGTGCGCGCCGCCAGTGCCCAGCGCTGCGTGCGGGCAGGTGACAAGCACAATGACCTGGAGAACGTCGGCTACACCGCGCGGCATCACACGTTCTTCGAGATGCTCGGCAACTTCAGTTTCGGCGACTACTTCAAGCGCGAGGCCATCGGCTACGCCTGGCAGTACCTCACCGAGGTGCTGCGCCTGCCGCCGGAGCGGCTGTGGGTCACCGTCTACGAGCAGGACGAGCAGGCCGCCGCGATCTGGCTGGAGGAGATCGGCGTCGATCCGGCGCGCTTCGCGCGCATCGGTGCCCGCGACAACTTCTGGTCGATGGGCGACACCGGCCCGTGCGGGCCGTGCTCGGAGATCTTCTACGACCACGGGCCGCAGGTGGCCGGCGGCCCGCCCGGCTCGCCCGACGAGGACGGCGATCGCTACGTCGAGATCTGGAACCTCGTGTTCATGCAGTACGATCGCGCCGCAGACGGCACCCTGACGGCGCTGCCGCGGCCGTCGGTGGATACCGGCATGGGGCTCGAGCGCCTGGCCGCCGTGATGCAGGGCGTGCACAGCAACTACGACATCGACCTGTTCCAGCGGCTGATCGAAGCCATGGCCGCGATCGCCGGCAGCGCCCGACACGATGCGCCCTCGCTGCGGGTGATCGCCGACCACATCCGGGCCAGCGCTTTCCTGATCGCCGACGGTGTCCTGCCCGGCAACGAGGGGCGCGGCTACGTGCTGCGGCGCATCATCCGTCGCGCGGCCCGGCACGGGCATCAGCTCGGCGTGCAGGGCACCTTCTTCCACCGCATGGTTGCGCCGCTGGTCGCCGAGATGGGCGAGGCCTACCCGGAGCTCGCCACGGCGCAGGCGCGCATCGAGCAGGTGCTGTTGCAGGAGGAGGAGCGCTTCGCGCAGACGCTGGAGCAGGGGCTCAAGCTTCTGGAGGAAGCGATCGGCTCGCTGTCGGGCGACACGATCCCCGGCGACACCGTCTTCCAGCTCTACGACACCTACGGCTTTCCCAGCGATCTGACGGCCGACATCGCCCGCGAGCGTGGCCTGTCGATCGACGAGGCCGGCTTCGAGCGTGCCATGGCGGCCCAGCGCGAGTCGGCGCGCGCCGCCAGCCGCTTTCGCAGCGAGGCAGCGCTGGACTTCGAGGCCGTCGACGCCGAGACGCTGCAGCGGCACGTGTTCTCCGGCTACGAGCGCACGGTGGACACCGCGCGGATCGTCGCCCTGTTCCGGGAGCGCCGCCCGGTGGAGCGGCTGAGTGCCGGCGAGCAGGGCGCCGTGGTGCTCGATCGCACGCCGTTCTACGCCGAGTCGGGCGGTCAGGTCGGCGACGCCGGCGTCATCGTCGGGACCGGCGGGCGCTTCTGCGTCACCGATACCCAGAAGGGCGAGCTCGGCGCGCATGTGCACCACGGTGAGCTGGAGCAGGGCACGCTGAGCGTGGGCGAGTCGGTGGAGCCGCAGATCGATGTCGCACGGCGCGACGCCATCCGCCGCAACCACTCGGCCACCCACCTGCTGAACGCGGCGCTGCGCGAGGTACTCGGTGAGCACGTGGTGCAGAAGGGCTCGCTGGTGGCGCCGGACCGGCTGCGCTTCGACTTCTCGCACGACCAGCCGCTGACCGCCGACGAGCTGCGGGCGGTGGAGGACTGGGTCAACGCCGCCGTGCTGCGCAACGAAGCGGCCGAGATCCGCGAGATGTCCTACCCGGAGGCCGTGGCCGCCGGCGCCCTCTCGCTGGCGGGCGAGGCCTATGCCGAGCAGGTGCGGGTGCTGCGTCTGGGTAGCTTCTCCATGGAGCTGTGCGGCGGCGTGCACGTCGATCGCACCGGCGACATCGGCGCCTTCGCCATACTCGGCGAGGCTGGCGTCTCGGCCGGGGTACGCCGGATCGAGGCGGTCACGGGCTGGCAGGCGTTGGCGCAGCTGCGCGAGCAGCGCGAGCTGCTGGCGAGCCTGGCCGAGCAGCTGCGGGCACAGCCGGCGGATCTGGCGCGGCGCATCGGCCAGCTGCAGGCCCAGCAACGGCAGCTCGAGAAGGACAATGCCCGGCTCAAGCAGCAGCTGGCGAGCGGCCAGGGCCAGGATCTCGGCGCCCAGGCCGAGCCGGTCGGCGACACCCAGCTGCTGGTGGCACGGTTGGATGGCGTGGACGCCAAGACGCTGCGCGAGACGCTCGATCAGCTGAAGACCCGGCTGCAGCAGGCCGCGGTGCTGCTGGCCACGGTCAGCGACGGCAAGGTGGTGTTGATCGCGGGCGTCACCCGCAACCGCACGGACCGGCTCGCCGCGGGGGAGTGGGTCAACGTCGCCGCCGAAGGCGTCGGCGGCCGGGGCGGTGGTCGACCCGACATGGCGCAGGCCGGCGGCAAGGACGTGACTGCCCTGGACGCGGCGCTCGATCGCGCGCGGGACTGGGCGCGCGATCGCCTGACGGACTAACCGGCGCCGGGTCGGCGCCCGGTCGGCTCAGGGCCGCGGGCCGGTTGCCGAGGCTTCCGTCGGCGTGCCCGCTGCCGGCGTGTCCGCCGGCGCCCGCAGCTCCTGCAGTCGGCTGGCGGTGCGGGCGAAGGGGAAGCGCAGCCGTTGGCCGGTGTACAGCGCTACCGGTTCGTCCGCGGCGCTGGCGTAGAGCTCGCCGCCGGCATCGTAGAGCACGTCGATCAGGTTGATGAACCGCCGCGCGGCGTTGTCGCGCGTCGCCGTCAGCACGGGGATGTTCGACAGCAGCAGCACGGCGAAGCGTCCGGTCAGCTCGAGATAGTCCTGTTGACTGCGCGGCCCCTCGCACAGGGCGATGAAATCGAACCAGGCGATGCCCTCGGCGGCGGCGCGCGCCGGCAGCGGCCGGCCCTGGACCTGCAGCGTGGCAGGCGCGGGCAGCTGGCCGCTGCGCTGGCGAAACAGCGCGGCAAGCTGCGCCTCGGCCGCCTCGCCCGCTGGCAGCCAGCGATCGACCGGGCCGCTCGCCGCCTGCCGATAGTCCGGCCCAGCGGCCAGGTGCAGCACGCGGCAGTGGCGTTTCAACTGGGCGATCGCCGGCAGGAAGCGCTCGCGCTGCAGGCCGCCGGCGTAGAGCGCGTCCGGCGCGACGTTGGAAGTTGCCACCAGCGTCACGCCATGCTCGAACAGGCGTGTGAACAGGGTGCCCAGCAACATCGCATCGGTGATGTCCTCGACGAAGAACTCATCGAAACAGATCACCCGGTGCTGGCCCGCCAGCGTATCGGCAATGCGCAGCAGCGGATCCTGCTGGCGCCGATGCTGCTTCAGCGCGGCGTGCAGCTCGCGCATGAAGCTGTGGAAGTGCGCCCGCCGGCTGGGGATGCCGGCCAGTTCGGCGTGGAACAGGTCCATCAGGTGCGTCTTGCCCCGGCCGACGCCGCCCCAGAGGTACAGGCCCGGCACCGGCGGCCAGTGGGTATCGGCCGGTTCCTGCCCGCCCAGCCAGCGCCGCCGCAGACGCTGCCAGCGCGGCGCCGCCGCGGGTGGTGGGGCCGGTGTGCGTCGCAGCGCCACCGCCAGCTCGTCCAGCGCCGCCACCGCGGTCTGCTGCGCGGCATCGGGTTGCAGATCGCCGCGGTCCAGGGCGGCGGCGTAACGGCGCAGGACGGGGCCAGCCATCGCCTAGAGACGTTCGATTGCGATCGCGGTCGCCTCGCCGCCGCCGATGCACAGCGCCGCCACACCGCGGCGCAGGCCGCGGGCCTGCAGCGCGTGCAGCAGGGTGACCAGGATGCGGGCGCCGGAGGCGCCGATCGGGTGGCCCAGCGCGCAGGCGCCGCCGTTCACATTGACCTTCTCGTGCGGCAGGTCGAGCTCCTGCATCGCCGCCATCGTGACCACGGCGAAGGCCTCGTTGATCTCGAACAGGTCGACATCCGCCACCTGCCAGCCGATCTGCTCGAGCAGCCGGTCGATGGCACCCACCGGCGAGGTGGTGAACCACTCCGGTGTCTGGGCGAATACGCTCTGGCCGACGATGCGCGCCAGCGGCGTCAGGCCATCGGCCCGCGCCTGGTCGCCGTCGGCCACCACCAGCGCCGCGGCGCCGTCGGCGATGGAGGACGAACTCGCCGCGGTGACCGTGCCCTCGCGCGCGAACACCGGGCGCAGGCTGGGGATGCGCGCGGGGTCGGCGCGGCCGGGCTCCTCGTCCTGCACCACCGTGCGCTGCTCGCGACGCACCGTGACCGCGACCGGCACGAGCTCGGCGGCGAAGGCATCCTCGGCGATCGCCCGCCGTGCCCGCTCCAGCGAGACCCGTGCGAAGTCGTCCTGTGCCTCGCGCGAGCAGCCGTAGCGTTCGGCGGTGGCCTCGGCGAAGGCTCCCATCGGGCGATGCCCGGCCGGATCCTCCAGGCCGTCGTAGAGCATGTGATCGAGCAGTTCGCCGTGGCCGAGCCGATAGCCGCCGCGCGCGCGCGGCAGCAGATAGGGCGCGTTGCTCATCGACTCCATGCCGCCGGCAAGCAGGTAGCGGGCGCTGCCGGCGCGGATCAGGTCGTGCGCCAGCATCACGGTGCGCATGCCGGAGCCGCAGACCTTGTTCACGGTGACGGCGCCGACCGAGTTCGGCACCCCGGCCGCCAACGCCGCCATGCGCGCCGGCGCCTGGCCGACACCCGCCGGCAGCACGCAGCCCATGAACACCTCGCCGAGCTGCGCCGGTGCCAACCCGGCATCGCCGAGTGCGGCGGCGATGGCGGTGGCGCCGAGTGTGGCGGCATCGACGCCGGCGAGCGCCCCCTGAAGGGCGCCGATCGGCGTGCGGCGGGCGCTGAGCAGAACGATCTCGCGGTCGGTCATGGGCATCGTCGTTGGGCAATGGGGGGCATCGATGGTAGCAAAGGCCGCGGGTGCGCCGGATGCGGTGCGCCGGTGCCTCTGGCTATGATGGTCCCGCCGCGCAGGCGTTCCGGCGGCGCTGTCCAGAAGGGGCCGCCGCGACAGTGCATCGGCGGCTCTGTGACCCAAGGTGTTGACCTCTGGCGCGGGTCCGGGCGCCGGCCTTCGATCGGCCGCCGGGAGAGCGTCGGCGGTCCCGTCAGGAGACGTCATGCCTGCCCCCGCCGCGCTCGCGCCGCTCGTCCTCGGCATCGGCCTGTCCATCATGCTCGCCGCCGCCAATGCCTATCTCGGCCTGTTCGCCGGCCTGACGGTATCCGCCTCCATCCCTGCGGCCGTCATGGCGCTGGCCGTGCTGCGGCTGGTCCAGCGCCGCGAGCCGCACACCGTGAACTGGGTCCAGACGGCGGCCTCGGCGGGAGAATCCCTCGCTGCCGGGGCGATCTTCACCTTCCCTGCCCTGGTGCTGATCGACTACTGGGATGGCTTTCGCTACGGCTGGGTAACGGCCATCGCGCTGCTGGGCGGGCTGCTGGGCGTGTTGTTCACGCTGCCACTGCGCCGGGCGATGGTGATCGAGTCGCCGCTGCCATTCCCCGAGGGCGCGGCGACCGCGGCCGTGGTGCGCGCCGGCACGGCCGGGGACGAGGCGGCGCCCTCGGCCCTGCCGATCGCCGTCGGCGCGGCGCTGGCGGCGCTGATGAAGCTGGCGGAGACGGGCCTGCATCTGTGGCGGCCGAGCGCACAGGGCGCGCTGTGGTGGCCTGGCGGCGGCGTCGCCTATCTGGGGGTGAACCTGTCGCCGGCGCTGCTGGGAGTCGGCGTGGTGGTCGGTCTGCGCATCGCTGCGCTGGTCTTCGCCGGCGGTGCGATCGCCTGGTTGCTCGCGCTGCCGCTGGATGCGGCGCTGGCTTCCGCCGGCCAGCTGCGCGAGTGGCAGGCCCAGGGGCTCGGCCCGGTCGAGGTGGCCTACCAGCTGTGGTCCAGCCGGATCCGCTACCTCGGCGTCGGTGCGATGCTGGTCGGTGGCCTGTGGACGCTGGCGGCGCTGCTGCCCGGCATCGCCCGCAGCCTGGTCTCGATGCTGCGTGAGCAAGGCGCCGACGACGCCGTGTCGCCTCCGGTGCTGACCGGCATCGTCCTGCTGCTGCTGGCGCCGCTGTGGCTGCTCTATGCCGATATCGTCGGCGGCGCCGCCACCGGCCTGGTGATGACACTGCTGATGGCGCTGGCGGGATTCCTGTTCGCGGCGGTCGCGGCCTACATGGCCGGTCTGGTCGGCTCATCGCACAACCCGGTCTCCGGCGTGACGATCGCCACCCTGGTGCTCGCCGCCGGCCTGCTGCGCCTGTTGCCCGGGGACCTCGCGCTGGGCGGTCCGGCGGCGGCGCTGCTGGTCGGTGCGGCCGTCTGCTGTGCGGCCGCGATCGCCGGCGACAACATGCAGGACCTGAAGGCCGGATACCTGCTGGCGGCGCCACCGCGGCCGCAGCAGTGGGCGCAGGTGCTGGGCGTGGCGAGCGCGGCGCTGTTTCTGGCGCCGGTGCTGCACCTGCTGCAGCAGGCCTACGGCTTCGGGCCGCCGAGCGCCGCCCAGCCGCACGCGCTGCCCGCCCCGCAGGCTTCGCTGATGGCGGCCGTCGCACGGGGCATGTTCGAGGGCGGGCTGCCCTGGGACATGCTCGCGCTGGGCAGCGTGCTGGCGCTTGGGGTCATTGCGCTGGATCGCGCCGATCGCCGGCGCGGGGGGCAGGGGGTGCCGGTGCTGGCCGTGGCGGTCGGCCTGTACCTGCCCTTCGAGCTGACGGCGGCCATCCTGCTCGGCGGCCTGCTCGGCCGGGGCCTGTCGGCCGAGCGGGGCGTACTGGCGGCCGCCGGCCTGATCACGGGGGAGGCGCTGGCGGGTATCCTGCTGGCAGTGCCGATCGTGATCGGCGGCCGGGCCGACATCCTGGCCCTGGCGTCGGCGCCGTGGGGGGCGCTGCCGGGCGTGGTGGCGCTTGTCGTCGTGGCCGTGTGGCTGCGCGCGGCGGCGGCCAAGGGGCCGGGCCGGCCACGATAGCCGCAGGGGGAGGCAAGTCATGAAGCCGTTGCTGATCGAAGACGACCTGCCGGCGAGTCTCGGCCTGCGCTGGCGCGATCAGCGGCGGCTGTATCTGGCGCGCGGGTTCTTTGCCCTTGCGCTGTACTGCTACTTCCTCGCCGCGGCGAGCTATCGACCGGTGTTCCTCGATCAGCGGCAGCTGGTGGCGGTGCTGGTGAGCTATCTGCTGGTAATGGGCGTGCTGTTCTGGCGCGCCCGGCGCAATGCGATCGCTGCCAGCGGCCGGGGCCGGCGCTCGATCCTCAACGCCCGGCTGGCGATGTGGGTCGACTACGGCGCGCTGTTCATCGTGGTCAGCCACGATCCCTACGACAGCATCCCCGCGGTGCTGCTGCTGCTGCCGGTGCTGTTCGGCAACGGCCTGCGCTATGGGCAGCGGCTGCTGGATGAGGCAGTGGCCGGTGCCCTGGTGGCGGTTCCGGTGGTGATCGCCTTTCGCGGCATCAGCGGCATCGTGCCGCAGGTCGACACGATGCTGACCCTGCTGCTCTACAGCGTGGTGGTGCTCTACGCCGGCTGGCTCATCCGCCAGGCGTCGCGGCTGCGTCGGCGCCTGCGTTTCGTGAGCTTCCGCGACTTCACCACCGGCATGCTGAACCGGCGCGCGCTGATGGAATACGGCGAGCTGCTGTTCGATCTGCAGGCGCGCGCAGGCCGTCCCATCATGTTGCTGCTGGTGCGGCTGGGGCCGCTGGATGCGGCTCGCGGCGGGCTGCTGCGGGAGGTTGCCGACGCGCTGCGCGATCACGCCCGGCCCTGTGATCTCACCGCCTACCTCGGCGAGGGCCGCTTCGTGCTGCTGCTGCCGGATCTCGAGCGCACGGAGCTTGGCGTGCTGCGGGATCGACTGGAAAGGACGCTGGCGTCGCTGTCTGCCGCGCCGGCCGCGCCGGCCGCGCGGCGCGTGGCGGGCGTGCTGGCGCCGGAGGAGGGCACCAACCTGCAGGCGCTGCTGCGCCGGGCCGAGCAGACGCTGGCCGAGGCACCGCCGCTGCGGGCCCAGCCAGCGCGTGCGTCCGCGGCATCATGACGGCTGCAGCGGCGCCGGCGTTGCCAGCACCGGAGCTTGCAGCGATCGACCGCTTCATCGATCACCTCTGGCTGGTGGAGGGCCTCGCGCCGCAGACGCTCGATGCCTACCGGCGCGACCTGACGCAGCTGGCGGGCTGGCTCACGGCGCGGCAGGGTGGGCTGCTGGAAGCGACGCGGGCCCAGATGCTGGCCTATCTGGCCGAGCGTAGCCGGCAGGGGGTCAAGGCCCGGACCCTGGCCCGTCAGCTCAGTGCCTACCGCCGGTTCTATCGGCTGCAGGCCCGCGAGCAGGCGCTGGCCGATCCGACGGCCCGGATCGAACTGCCACGCCTTGGCCGGCCGCTGCCAGCGAGCCTGACGGAGGCGGACGTGGAGGCCTTGCTGGCGGCGCCCGACGTGCAGAGCCCGCAGGGATTGCGAGACCGGGCGATGCTCGAACTGCTGTACGCGACCGGGCTGCGGGTGTCGGAACTGGTGGGTGTGCCGCTCGCCGGGGTGGACCTGGTGCGCGGGGTGGTGCGGGTCACCGGCAAGGGTGGGCGCGAACGCCTGGTGCCGTTCGGCGAGCAGGCGCGCGAATGGATCGTCCGCTACCGCCGCGAGGTCCGCCCGCTATGGGCCCGCGCGCCGGAGCCGGCACTGTTCCTCACGCGGCTGGGTCGCGGCATGAGCCGGCAGGCGTTCTGGCAACTGGTCAGGCGTCACGCGATGCGCGCCGGCATCGCTACGCCGCTCTCGCCGCACACCCTGCGGCACGCCTTCGCCACGCACCTGGTGAATCACGGCGCCGATCTGCGCGTGGTGCAGATGCTGCTCGGTCACGCCGATCTTTCGACCACGCAGATCTATACGCATGTGGCACGTGCACGTCTGCAGGCGCTGCATGCGGCGCATCATCCGCGCGGCTGAGGCATTGGCGCGGTCGGGCCCAGATCCTCGGTGCGGGTGATGAAGCGTCCCTCGCGCCGGTCGGCGAAGAACCATTCCAGCGTGTAGCGGATCGAGCGGAAGGCCAGTTCATCCCAAGGGATATCCGCCTCGGCGAACAGCGCGGTTTCCAGCGATTCCACGCCTGGCGAGAAGTCGAGGTCCTGCAGGGCGGCACGGAAGAACAGATGGACCTGATCGATGTGCGGCAGGTTGACCATCGTGTAGAGCTCGCCGATCTCGACCCGGGCGTTGGCTTCCTCCAGCGTTTCGCGCTGGGCTCCCTCGCGCGTGCTCTCGCCGAGTTCCATGAAGCCGGCCGGCAGCGTCCAGGCGCCGCGGCGCGGCTCGATCGCCCGCCGGCACAGCAGCACATGGCCCTGCCACTCCGGGATGCAGCCGACCACCAGCTTGGGGTTCTCGTAGAACACCCGGTCGCAGTGCTCGCAGACGAAACGATGTCGATTGTCGCCCGCCGGCACGACACGGGTGACCGGATGGCCGCAGTTGCTGCAGAACTTCATGAAGGCTCTGTCGTTGATGGCCGTGGCACGATCTGGGGCGCCGACGACTTGAACTTCGCTACCAGCGGTCGGTCTGACCGGCCGGCTGCAGGAAATGCAGCCTATAATCACACGCCAGAACGGGCCGCGGAAGAAAGGTCCGGGTGGAGCAGGGGAACTGGCTTCACAAATGAGTTAGGGAGAAAGTTATGGAACTCAAGCATCTGTTTGCCGCCGCCGCCATCGCCGCCGTGCCCTTTGCCGCGCAGGCTGAACTTAAGCCGATGCAGACGCAGGAGCTGCGCGCCGTGGAAGGTCAGGGCGTGATCGGCGTCAATGTGCTGACGGCCATCGATAACCTGGTGAACCTGGGTGAGCTGGATGAGGCCGAGCTGCTGGACAACCTGGTGGATCTGGGCGCCATCGATTCCGCCTATGACGCCGAGGGGCCGCTGAAGAGCGCGATCGATGAACTGATCGATCTGGGCGAGTTGGACGCGTTCGAGCCGGTCGACAATTCGCTGAGCCTCGGTAGCATCGATGAGCGTATCGACTTGGCCGATCTCGCCAATCTGGACGATGTCGTTGTCGACAAGCGCATCAGCCAGCTGAACAATCGCGCCGAGCGCCGTGACAACGCGGCGGCCTTCCTGCGGGGCCTGGGCACCAATCCGGAGTTGTACAGCACGCTGACGGGCGCCACGATCGGCGCCGTGCTGGAAGCCAAGGCTGATTTCGCCCAGCGCCGTGCCACGTTCCTCGGCAATACCTTCAGCGACTAGCTTCACGCTTGATGTCTGAACTGCGAAGGCCGCCTCCGGGCGGCCTTCGCTTTTCTGGGTGATCGCTGCGCCTCGGTATGGCCGGGGCAGATTGTCCGCATTAGCCGTGCTCTCATCGATGTAAGTAAGATGTAACAAAAACGTAATGAAGCAGTGATGGTTTGTGACTATAGTTAGTCTCGCTACTGGCGTTGCTTACGCATGGTAGCGCCCCTAACCCGTATGCACATGGGAGTGCAAGTTCATGAACCTGAAGACGATGTTTGCCGCTGGCGCGCTGGCCGCGTTGCCCTTGGTCGCCCAGGCCGAGATGACGCCGATGGTCGACGCCGAAATGCGCGCCGTACAGGGCCAGGGTCCGATCCTGGACTACACCCTGTTCGTGGTCGAAGAGCTGGTCGATCTGGGCGAGCTCGACACGTTCGATGACGTGCTGGTCGACATCCTTGCCGCCCTGGATGTTCTGATCGATCCCGAGGAGCCGGATCTCCTCATCGATCTGACCGTCCTGCCGGATGTTTTTGGTGATTCGGTCGCTGAGACGCGCGCCAACATCGCTGATCTGTATGCCTTCCGCGCCGAGTTGAACGAAGGTGTGGCGGATCTGGTGCCGAACTTCACCGTGGTCGGTGACGTGGTGGACGCCAAGCTGGCATCGCGCGTCGCTCGTTTTGATCTGCTGGGTGGTCTGATCGCCCCGTAGGGTGCGCCTGACGGATCGAATTGAAGGAAGGCCGCCTGCGGGCGGCCTTCTCTGTTTCGGGCGGTTGCCTGCTCTAGATTCGCTGGTATGCCACCCGACAATGTCCGGTTTGTGCTTATCCTGATCCGTGCCAATCCATGAGGAGTTCCGATGAAGGGAAAGACGATGCTGGTGGCCTGCGCTGCGCTGTGGCTGCCCGCCGCCGCAACGGCGCAGTTCCAGCCCATGAGCGAATCCGAGTTGCGTGCCGTGCAGGCGCAGGGACCGCTGCTCGATGCCGGGCTGCAGGTGATCGAGGCGCTGATCGATCTGGAGGAGCTGGAGGATTTCGATCCGCTACAGGATCTCATCGCGGCGCTGGACGAGCTGATCGATCCGGGGGAGTTGGACGCGGTATTCGATCCAACGCTGATCCCCGGCCTGATCGAACAGTCCATCGACGAGGCGCGGACGGCGAAGGCCGACCGGCTCGCCCGGCGTGCGCTGTACAACGAGGGCGTGGCCGGGCTGCTGCCGGCACGCACGCTGGTGGGCCAGGTCGCGGGGAACGGCCTGACGGCGCGGGCCGACCGGTTGCGGCTGCAGGAGAGCCTCTGGCGCCCCTGATCGCAGCGACGTGTCGATAGGCGGCGGACCGCCTCGGTGCGGCCCGCCGCACGGACGTCGCAGGTGGTGCCGGGAGCGAGGGTCGAACTCGCACTCTGTTACCAGAACCGGATTTTGAGTCCGGCGCGTCTACCAGTTCCGCCATCCCGGCCGGCCAGCGAGTATAGAGCAAGGCTTCGGCTCTGCGCAGCCGCACAATGCCTGTACCATGCGCGGCCATGTCCCTGGCCGACTATCACTTCGATCTGCCGCCCGAGCTGATCGCGCAGACGCCGTTGCCACGGCGTCGTGATGCCCGCCTGCTGCACCTCGGCGTGGACGGGCCGGTGGACCGCCAGATGGCGGCGCTGCCGACGATCCTGCGGCCGGGCGATCTGCTGGTCTTCAACGACACCCGCGTGATTCCGGCCCGCCTGCAAGGGCACAAGGCGAGCGGCGGCGCGGTCGAGCTCATGGTCGAGCGCGTTACCGCGGCGCACGAGGTTCGCGCCTTCATCGGTGCCAGCAAGTCGCCCGCCGCCGGCGCGACGCTCACCTTCGGTCCGGACGAGGCGCAGGTGCTCGGGCGGGAAGGCCGGCTCTTCCGGGTCCGCTTCGCCGCGCCAGTGGCCGAGGTGCTCGCCCGCCAGGGGCAGGTGCCGCTGCCGCCCTACATCGATCGGGCGCCGGCGGCCGAGGATGCGGCGCGCTATCAGACGGTCTTCGCGCGCGTGCCGGGGGCGGTGGCAGCGCCCACGGCGGGGCTGCACTTCGACGCGCCGCTGCTCGAGGCGCTGGCGGCGCAGGGCATCGGCCGAGCCTTCGTCACGCTGCACGTCGGCGCCGGCACCTTCGCGCCGCTGCGCGAGCAGGCGCTGGCCGACAACCGCCTGCACGCGGAATGGCTGGAAGTGAGCGAGGCCACCTGCCAGGCGATCGCCGCCACCCGCGCGGCGGGTGGGCGCATCGTCGCCGTCGGCACGACCAGCGCGCGGGCGCTGGAGACGGCCGCTGCCGGCGGCGAGCCGGCGCCCTATGCCGGTGAGACCGAGCTGTTCATCCAGCCCGGCTACCGGTTTCGCGGCGTCGACCTGTTGCTGACCAACTTCCATCTGCCGCAGTCCAGTCTGCTGGTACTGGTGGCGGCCTTCGCCGGGCGCGAACGCGTGCTGGCGGCCTATCGCCATGCCGTCGCCGCCCGCTACCGCTTCTACAGCTATGGCGATGCGTGCCTGCTGGAGCCGGGGACGTGAACGACTTCACGCTGCTGGCGACGGATGGCACAGCGCGCCGCGGCCGGCTGCGGCTGCACCATGGCGAGGTGGAAACCCCGGCCTTCATGCCGGTCGGCACCTATGGCACGGTGAAGGCGATGACGCCCGAGGAACTCGAGGCGATGGACGCCCACATCGTGCTCGGCAACACCTTCCATCTGATGTTGCGGCCGGGGCTGGATGTGATTGCCGCGCATGGCGGCCTGCATCGCTTCATGCACTGGGAGCGGCCCATCCTGACCGACTCCGGCGGTTTCCAGGTCTTCAGCCTCGCCGAGCTGCGCCGGCTCGACGAACGGGGCGTGCGCTTCCGCTCGCCCATCGATGGCGACGAGGTTTTCCTCAGCCCCGAGATCTCCATGCAGGTGCAGCACGCGTTGGCTGCCGACGTGGTCATGGTGTTCGACGAGTGCACGCCATATCCGGCCGAGCGCGAACAGGCGCGCGAATCGATGGCCCTGTCGCTGCGCTGGGCCGAGCGCAGCCGGCGCGAGCACGACGCGCTGGGTAATGCCAACGCGCTGTTCGGCATCGTGCAGGGGGGCATGTACGCGGCGCTGCGGGCCCAGAGCCTGGCCGGGCTGCAGGCGATCGGCTTCGACGGCTATGCCATCGGCGGAATGTCGGTCGGTGAGCCCGAGCACGAGCGCCTGCATGTGCTCGATGCGCTGCTGCCGGCCATGCCGACGGCGCAGCCGCGCTATCTGATGGGCGTCGGCCGGCCGGAGGACCTGGTCGAGGCGGTGGCCCGTGGCGTGGACATGTTCGACTGCGTCATGCCGACCCGCAACGCGCGCAACGGGCACCTGTTCACGCACCGCGGCGTGGTGCGCATCCGTCACGCCGCCCACCGGCTGGACGACGGCCCGCTCGATGCCGACTGCGACTGCACCACCTGCCGCCACTACAGCCGCGCCTACCTGCGCCATCTGGAGCGCAGCGGCGAGATCCTGTTCAGCCGGCTCGCCTCGCTGCACAACCTGCACTACTACCAGCGGCTGATGCAGGGCATGCGCAGCGCCATCGCCGAGGGCGGCTTCGCCCGCTTCCGCGCGGACTTCTACGCTGCGCGGGAATTGCCCGTGCCGGCTATGTCATAATCGCGCCCGTCACGTCGGCCCCGCGCCGGCGTTTGCCTTTTCGGGAGCTGCATCATGTCTTTGTTCATCAACGATGCCTGGGCGCAGGCCGCCGGTGGCGGTGAGCCGAACTTCCTGGTCAGCCTGCTGCCGCTCGTTGTCCTGTTCGCCCTGTTCTACTTCCTGCTGATCCGGCCGCAGACGAAGCGGGCCAAGGAGCACCGGGAGATGATCGCCGCCGTCGCCAAGGGTGACGAGATCGTCACCACCGGCGGGCTGGCCGGCCGGGTGACCGAGGTCGGCGAGAGCTTCCTGGAGCTCGGCATCGCCGAGGGCGTGACGGTGAAGGTCCAGAAGCAGGCCGTCTCGACCATTCTGCCCAAGGGCTCGCTGAAGCCGAAACGTTGACGTCACCGGCGTGGCCGCTCACCGTCCCATCCACCCCCGACTCCGCCTGCAGGCGCCCGCATGAACCGCTACCCGCTCTGGAAGTACCTGCTGGTGCTCGGCGTTTTCCTGCTGGGCCTGCTCTACGCCCTGCCGAACCTGTTTGGGGAGGATCCGGCGGTGCAGCTGTCGGCGCCCAACGGTCGGCCGGTACCGGCGGCGATGGCCGATCAGGTGCGCGATCTGCTGCGCCGTACCGACATTCCGGTGCGCGGCCTCGAATCGGCGGATGGCCGGCTGCTGGTGCGCCTGCCGGATCAGGACGAGCAGCTGGCGACGCGGGAGCTGCTCGCGCGCGAGTTCGAGGATGCCGTGGTGGCGCTGAACCTCGCGCCGCGGACCCCCGCCTGGCTGCGGGCCCTCGGGGCCGAGCCCATGGCGCTGGGCCTGGATCTGCGCGGCGGCGTGCACTTCCTGATGGAGGTGGACATGGCGGCGGCGCTGCAGCAGCGCCTGGAAAGCCTGGAGGCCGATGCGCGGCGGGTGCTGCGCGAGGCCGGCGTGCGCTATGCCGGCATCAGTCGTAGCGGCGAGCGCATCGTCATCCGGCTGCGCGAGCCCGCTGACGTGGCGCAGGCGCGAGAAACGCTGGGCGAGGCGTTGCCGGAGCTGACGCTCGACGGTGGCGAGGCCGACTCGCTGCGGCTGATCGGCACGCTGGACGCGCAGACCCGCGAGCAGGTGCGCGACTTCGCGCTGGACCAGAACATCACCACGCTGCGCAACCGGGTGAACGAGCTCGGCGTGGCCGAGCCGGTGATCCAGCAGCAGGGCGATTCCCGCATCGTCGTGCAGCTGCCGGGCGTGCAGGACACCGCCCGTGCCAAGGAGATCCTGGGGGCGACGGCGACGCTGGAGTTCCGCCTGGTCGACAGCGAGGGCGATGCCTACGCCGCCGAGCGCACGGGCCGCACGCCGATCGGCAGCCGGCTCTATCGCGAGCGCGACGGCGGGCCGATCCTGCTGCAGCGCGAGGTGATCGTCACCGGTGACCAGCTGATCGACGCCACCGCCGGCTTCGATCAGCAGTCCGGCAGTCCCGCCGTGTTCGTGACGCTGGATGCGCGCGGCGCCCGGCGCATGGGCGAGACCACCCGTCAGCATCTGGGCGAGCCGATGGCGGTGGTGTTCATCGAGAACAAGGTCGATGTGGAGCGCGTGGACGGCGAGCTGGTCAAGCGCCGGCGTACGGTCGAGGAAGTGATCAGCGTCGCGACCATCCAGGGCGTGTTCAGCAAACGCTTCCAGATCACCGGCCTGGCCCAGGAAGAGGCGCGCACGCTCTCGCTGCTGCTGCGCGCCGGCGCGCTGGCCGCCCCGGTCGACATCGTCGAGGAACGCACGGTCGGGCCCAGCCTCGGGCAGCGCAACATTCAGCAGGGCTTCACGGCGGTGGCCATCGGCCTGCTGCTGGTGGCGGTGTTCATGGTGGTCTACTACCGCGTCTTCGGGCTGATCGCCGATCTGGCGCTGGTGGTCAACCTGGTGCTAATCGTGGCCGTGCTCTCGCTGCTGCAGGCGACGCTGACGCTGCCGGGTATCGCCGGTCTGGTGCTGACGGTGGGCATGGCGGTCGATGCCAACGTGCTGATCTTCGAGCGCATCCGCGAGGAGCTGCGAATCGGCAACACGCCGCAGGCGGCGATCCAGCGCGGCTACGCCAAGGCCTTCTCCACCATCGCCGATGCCAACGTCACCACGCTGATTGCCGCCGTGGTGCTGTTCGGCCTCGGTAGCGGCCCGGTGCGCGGCTTCGCGGTGACGCTCTCGATCGGCATCCTCACCTCGATGTTCACCGCCATCATGGGCACCCGCGCCATGGTGAACCTGATCTATGGCAACCGCCGCCTGCGCGGCCTGGCGATCTGAGGTATCCGATGGAGCTGTTCAAGCGCACCACGCAGATCGATTTCATGGCGCGGCGCCGCTTCGCGCTGCCGCTCTCCGCGCTGCTGCTGGGGGTCGCGATCGTGGGCCTGGCGCTGCGCGGGCTCAGCTTCGGCATCGACTTCACCGGCGGCGTGCTAGTCGAAGTGCGCTATCCGCAGCAGGCGGTGCTGACCGACGTTCGCCGGCAGCTGGCGGACGCCGGGTTCGAAGGCGCCGTGGTGCAGTATTTCGGCACGCCGACCGATGTGCTGATCCGGCTGGCCCCGGGAGATGAGGGGGCGCCGGTGCAGAGCGAGCAGCTGAGCGAGCGCGTGCTGCAGGCGCTGCGGCAGGACGCCGCCGCGCAGATCACCGTGGAGCGCGTGGAATACGTCGGCCCGCAGGTCGGTCAAGAACTCGCCAATCAAGGTGGCCTGGCGCTGCTGGTGGCGTTGTTCGGGATCCTGGTCTACGTCTCGGTCCGCTTCGAATGGCGGCTCGCGCTCGGCGCCGTGGGCGCCCTGGTGCACGACGTGCTGGTGGTGCTGGGCCTGTTCGCCTGGGCCCAGGTTTCATTCGATCTGAGTGTGCTGGCCGCCGTGCTGGCCGTGATCGGCTACTCGCTGAACGACACCATCGTCGTGTTCGACCGCATTCGCGACGGGTTCCTGGAGATGCGCCGCGCAACGCCCCCCGAGGTGGTGAACGTGTCGATCAACCAGACGCTCAGCCGCACCCTCATGACCAGTGGCACCACGCTGCTGGTGTTGATTGCGCTGGCGCTGTTCGGCGGCACGGTGATCCAGCCGTTCGCCATCGCGCTGATCGCGGGCATCGTGATCGGCACGTATTCCTCGATCTACGTGGCCAGCGTGCTGGCGCTGGGGCTGGGCGTCAGCCGCGTCAACCTGTTGAAGCCCCAGCGGCAGGACAAGCCCGACGCGCAGCTGTGAGGCTCGGCTAGCCGGGGCGTGCGGGCGCCTCGCCCTTGAGCGCCGGCGTCAGGTGCGGGCCGATGGTGCGCACCAGAGCGGCGAACACGCGCGGATTGCCGCCGACCACGTGGCCGCGGTAGAGCACCTCCGGCGCGCCGGTGAGATCGCCGCTGACGCCGCCGGCCTCCTGAATCAGCAGCAGCCCCGCCGCCAGGTCCCAGGGCTTGAGGCCGAGCTCCCAGAAGCCGTCGAGCCGACCGGCGGCCACGTAGGCCAGATCCAGCGCCGCGGCGCCGGCGCGCCGCAGTCCGGCGGCATTGCCGGCCACGGCCTGCATCATGCCGAAGTAGGCGGCGGCATGCGCCGGTTCCCGCGCCGGGATGCCGGTGCCGATCAGCGCGCCGCCAAGGCCGCGGCTCTGGCTCACGCGGATGCGGCGGTTGTCCAGGAAGGCGCCGCGGCCGCGGCTGGCGGTGAACAGCTCCTGGCGCATCGGATCGAACACCACGGCGTGCTCGAGGCGCCCCTGGTGCAGGATGCCGATGGACACGGCGACGTGCGGGATGCCGTGAATGAAGTTCGTGGTGCCATCGAGCGGGTCGATGATCCAGACCGTCTCGCTCTCGCCGCTGCTGCCGCTTTCCTCGGCCAGGATGGCGTGCTGCGGGTAGGCCTCGTGGATCGTCTCGATGATGCGGGCCTCGGCGGCCCGGTCGACATCGGTGACGAAGTCGTTAGGCTGCTTGGTCTCGACGCGCACGGTGTCGAGTCGGCCGCTCTGGCGGGCGATGTGATCGCCGGCGCGGCGCGCGGCCTTCACGGCGATGTTGAGCCATGGATGCATCGCGAACAGGTCCGAGTGGAGGCGCGGGGAAGCGGCGCCAGCTTAGCAGAGCAGGGGGACAGGGGTGGAGCAGGATCTGGCTGGCCGGGTGCGGGTGGTGTTGGTGGAGCCGAGTCATCCGGGCAACATCGGCGCGGCCGCCCGGGCGATGAAGGTGATGGGCCTGCGGCGGCTGAGCCTGGTGGCGCCGCGTCAGTTCCCGCATGCCGAGGCCACGGCGCGCGCCGCCGGCGCCGACGATCTGCTGGCCGCTGCCGACGTCTGCCCGACGCTGGATGCCGCCATTGCCGAGTGCCACCGCGTCTATGGCACCACCGCCCGCAGTCGTTCGCTGCGCTGGCCGGCGCTGGCGCCGCGGGCGGCGGCCGCGCAGATGCTGGCGCTGCCGGCCGAGGCCGAGATCGCGCTGGTGTTCGGGCGCGAGCGCACCGGGCTCGACAACGATGAAGTCGCCCGTTGCCACCAACTGATCCACATCCCGACGGCGCCGGAGTTCGGCTCGCTCAACCTCGCCGCGGCGGTGCAGGTGCTGGCCTACGAGCTGCAGCTGGCAACGCTGGCTGACGTGGCCCTGCCGGTGGAGACGCCCGAGGCGCCGCCGGCCACCGCCGCGCAGATGCAGGCGCTCTACGATCATCTGGAGCGGGCGCTGGTCGCGCTGGAATTTCTCGATCCGGACAACCCGCGCCAGCTGATGCCGCGGTTGCGGCGCTTCTTCAACCGTGCGGCGCCCGATGCACTGGAGCTGAACATCCTGCGCGGCATCCTGACCGCCGCCGAACGGGCGCGCGCCGAGGCCGATGCCGCCACGGCCGGCGGCCCGCCGGCCGCCGCGCGTGCCCGCTCGGCGGCAGAGGAGCGATGAACGTGATCGGCAGGATTCGCCAGCGACTGCGGGAGGAGATCGACTGCGTCTTCGAGCGCGACCCGGCAGCCCGCAGCCGGCTGGAGGTGATGCTCGCCTATCCGGGGCTGCACGCGGTGCTGCTGCACCGGCTCAGCCACCGGCTGTGGCAGGCCCGCCGGTACGTGCTGGCGCGGTGGCTCTCGCACGTCGGCCGCTGGCTGACCGGCATCGAAATCCATCCGGGAGCACGCATCGGCCGGCGCCTGTTCATCGATCATGGCCTCGGCGTGGTCATCGGCGAGACCACCGAGATCGGTGATGACTGCACCATCTATCAGGGCGTGACGCTCGGGGGCACGTCGTGGAAGCCCGGCAAGCGGCATCCGACGCTGGAAGCCGGGGTCATCGTCGGCGCCGGCGCCAAGGTGCTGGGGCCGTTCACCGTCGGCCGCGGTGCCCGCATCGGCTCCAACGCAGTCGTCGTCAAGGCCGTGCCGGCGGGGGCAACGGTGGTGGGTATTCCCGCGCGCGTGGTGCAGCGGGTGGCCGCGCCGCCGGACGCCGAGCGTCAGGCGATCGCGCGGCAGATGGGTTTCGACGCCTACGGCCTGACCCAGGAGATGCCCGACCCGGTGGCGCAGGCGATCAACGGCATCCTCGATCACGTGCATCTGATGGATCAGCGTCTGCAGGCGCAGGCGGCGTTGCTGCGCGAGCTGGCGCCGGAGGCCGCCGCTGCCGTGCCGCCGCTGGCGCGGTGCGAGGTGGCGCCGGTCGATTCCGCGGATCAGGGCGAGGCGCCCGCGGCTGACGGGGGTGGCACTGCGGCCGGGGAGGGACCCGGACGAGGCCGGCGGTGAGCGCTAGCGACCCGATCTATCTCGACTATGCCGCCAGCACGCCGCTGGCGCCCGAGGTGGCGCAGGCGATGGCCGCCGCGCTGCAGCCCGGCCGCGCGGCCAACCCGGGCTCGCCGCACCGCTACGGTGCCGAGGCGGCGGCGGCACTGGAGCGGGCCCGGGCGCAGGTCGCGGCGCTGATCGGCGCCGAGAGCCGGGCGATCCACTTCACCGGCAGCGCCACGGAGGCCAACAACCTCGCGCTGATTGGCGGCGCCCGGGTCTGCCGCCGGCCCGGCGAGCCGCCCGGACACCTCATCGCCAGCAGCATCGACCACAGCTCGATCCGAGAGCCCCTGGCGGCCCTGGCGCGCGAGGGTTGGGCGGTGACGCTGCTGACCCCCGATGGCGAAGGCCGGATTCTGCCGGCCGCACTGCGCGCCGCCCTGCGCGCGGACACGGCGCTGGTCGCCCTCACGCACGTCAACAACGAACTCGGCGTGCTCCAGCCGCTGCAGGCGCTCGGATCGATCTGCCGTGAACGCGGTATCCGGGTGCACCTCGACGCGGCCCAGGCGGCGGCGCGCTGCCCGATCGAGGTGCGCGAGCTGCCGGTGGATTCGCTGAGTCTGTCGGCCCACAAGCTATACGGTCCGAGCGGCATCGGGGCGCTGTGGCTGCGCCGGCGGCCGCGGGCCCGGGTCCTGCCGCTCACCTACGGCGGTGGACAGGAAGGCGGTGTTCGGCCGGGGACGCCGGCGGTGCATCAGGCCATCGGCTTCGGCACGGCGGCGCGCCTCGCCCGCGCCCGGCTGCAGACGGATGCGGCCGCTGCCGACGCCCTGCACGCGCTGCTGCGCCGTGAGCTGCGCCGGGTCGGCGGGCTGCGCTGGAATGGCCGCGACGGCCCGGCGGTGCCCGGCATCGTCAGTCTGACCGTGGCCGGGGTCGACGGCGAGGCGCTGGTCGCAGCGCTGGCGCCGCGGCTGGCGCTCTCGCGCGGCGCGGCCTGTGCGGCGAGCAGTGGCGAGCCTTCGCCGGTGCTGCGGGCGCTGGGGCACGACGATGCCGCTGCGGCCGCGACCCTGCGCCTGTCCTTCGGGCGCTACAGCACGCCGGCGCAGCTGCGGCAGGCCGCGGCCCTGCTGCGCCGGGCGATCACCCGCCTGCGCGCGGCGGCGCCCGAGCCGATCCCGGCTGTGGCAGAGTCGATCGAAGGCGCGACGCGCGCGGGGACTGCGTCGCCCGTGTCACCCGAGGCTGGTCCGTGTGGCGCGCCCCGGCGGCTGCCGGTCGAAGTCGGCAGCTGGCCACCCGGCCCCGGCGTCGCCACCGGCAGCGCCGGGGCCGGGCAGGTGCGTGTGCAACTGCAGCTGCGTTGGGTGCACGACCGGCTGGTGGCGACGCGCTACCGGGTGCTGGGCCCGCCGGCGCTGGCACGGCTGGCGGCGCATGCGCTCGGCACGCTGGGGCTCGCGGCCTCCGTCGACAGCGGCGCCCTGGGCTGGGCCGAGGCTCTGCGCCTGCCGGCCGAGACACGGGGGCTGGCGCTCGTGGTCGAGGACGCCCTGCACGCGGCGCTCGCCGAGCTGGAGGCGCACGCGCGGCGGCATGGGAACGCTGGAAAGCGAGACGCTGCGCCCCTATCCTGAGTGATTGGATTCATCTGCACGCGTCGACAACGCGGGAGTGGAGCATCATGACGATCAAGTTGACGGCGGCGGCTGCCCAGCGGGTGCGCGATCAGCTGCACCGACGCGGTCACGGCGTCGGCCTGCGGCTGGGCGCTCGGCGTACCGGCTGCTCGGGCTGGTCCTACGTCATCGAATTTGCCGATGCCGTCGGCGACGATGACGCGGTGTTCGAGGATGGCGGCGTGAAGGTGATCGTCGAGTCGCAGTTCATCCCGCTGCTGGACGGCACCGAGGTCGACTTCGGCCGCGAAGGGCTGAACGAGTCCTTCCACTTCCGCAATCCCAACGTCGACGCGCTCTGCGGCTGCGGCGAAAGCTTCAGCGTCGCCGCCCGTTAGGGCGCATTGCCCGGCCGTCGGCAGACCGCTAAACTCGCCGCCCAGAACGGGCTTCGGCGGCCCGGGACATGGCGCTCGCGCCGGTCCCCGCCGGGCCGCCCGTCCTGTCTCCCCCGCTGCTCTTGAAGGAAGCTGATGGCCATCGAACGCACCCTGTCTATCGTCAAGCCCGATGCGGTCGCCAAGAACGTGATCGGGCAGATCTACAGCCGCTTCGAGGAAGCCGGTCTGCGTCTGGTCGCGGCGCGGATGATGCAGCTCAGCCGCCAGCAGGCGGAGGGCTTCTATGCCGAGCATGCCGGCCGTCCGTTCTTCAACGACCTGGTTGGCTTCATGACCTCCGGCCCGGTGGTAGTGCAGGTGCTCGAGGGCGAGGGCGCGATCGCCCGCAATCGTGAGCTGATGGGCGCCACCAATCCGAAGGAGGCCGCCGCCGGCACGATTCGCGCCGACTTCGCCGAGACCATCGACGCCAACGCCGTGCACGGTTCCGATTCGCCGGCCTCCGCCGAGCGCGAGATCGCCTACTTCTTCGCCGCCGCCGAGCTCTGCCCGCGCTCCTGATGGCCGCTCCTGCGCCCGCGCCGCGGCAGAACCTGCTGGACCTGGATCGGGCGGCACTGGAGCGGTTCTGCCTCGAACGCGGTCACAAGCCGTTCCGGGCCCGCCAGCTGCTGCAGTGGATCCATGGTCGCGGCGAGGCGGACTTTGCCGCGATGACCGATCTCAGCAAGGCCTTTCGCCAGGAGCTCGAGGCGCTGGCGCAGGTGCGTGTACCGAAGGTGCTCGCCGACAACATCGCCCCGGACGGCACACGCAAGTGGCTGTTCGCGCTGGAGGGTGGCAACGCCGTCGAGACGGTATTCATCCCCGAGACCGGCCGCGGCACCCTGTGCGTGTCCTCCCAGGTCGGCTGCGCCGTCGATTGCGCGTTCTGCGCCACCGGCGCGCAGGGCTTCAATCGCAATCTGACGACCGGCGAGATCGTCGCCCAGCTGTGGTGGGCGACCCGCTGCCTGCAGCAGCAGGGCACGGCGGTGACGAACGTCGTGTTCATGGGTATGGGCGAGCCGCTGCTGAACCTGCCCAACGTGCTGCCGGCACTGCGGCTGATGGTCGACGATCTCGGCTACGGGCTGTCCAAGCGGCGGGTTACCGTCAGCACCTCCGGCATCGTGCCGGCGATGGACCGACTGCGCGATGGCGCCGACGTCGCGCTGGCCGTCTCGCTGCATGCGGCCGAGGACGCCCTGCGCGACGAGCTGGTGCCCATCAACCGCAAATATCCGCTGGCCGCGCTGATGGCAGCCTGCCGCCGCTACGTGGCGGCGACCGAGCGGCGCATGCACATCACCTTCGAATACGTGCTGCTCGGTGGCGTGAACGACCGGCCGGCCGATGCCCGGGCGCTGGTCCGGCTGCTGCAGGACGTGCCGGCTAAGGTGAACCTGATCCCGTTCAACCCCTTTCCGGGCGCGCGTTTCGTGCGACCGGCGCCGGCGCAGGTGGCGGATTTCCAGCGGCAGCTGCAGTCCCGAGGTCTGCTGACCACGACGCGCCGGACCCGGGGCGATGAGATCGACGCCGCCTGTGGCCAGCTGGCCGGGCAGGTGATGGCGCGTCGTCGCCGTGCCGAGGCGCGCGCGTGAGCGCCGGGTGGTGCAGCCGAGGGACCGTGTGGCCGGCGGCTGGCATCCTGCTGGCGATGCTGCTGGCCGGCTGTGCCACCGACCGGCCCTTCGAGAGCGATCGAAGCGCGGCCGCCGCCTACAACGTGCAGCTTGGCTACGGCTACATGAGCCAGGGTCAGTACGAGCGGGCGCTGGCGAAGTTCAAGAAGGCCCTTGAGCAGTCGCCGCGCGATGCCGAGGCGCATGCCGGGCTCGGCCAGCTCTACGGCCGCCTGCAGCAGGACCGGCAGGCGCGCCACCATTTCGAGCAGGCGCTTTCCTACAGCAAGGACGATCCGGCGATCCGCAACAGCTTCGGCGCCTACCTGTGTACCGAGGGCGAGTTCGACACTGCCGAGCGCTACTTCCTCGCCGCTGCCCGCGATCCGGACTACGGCACGCCGGCCTACGCCTACGCCAACGCCGGCATTTGCGCGGCCGACGCCGGCCAGCCGCGGCAGGCCGAGGCGCTGCTGCGTGAGGCCCTGCAGATCGACCCCTTGCTGCCCAGCGCCCTGTGGGAGATGGCCAAGGTCCATCTGACGCTGGATGAACCGGCAGTGGCCGAGGCCTACCTGCGGCGCTACCGCAGCGTGGCCCCCGACTCGGCACAGGTTCGCGAGCTGGCAAGTGACATTGCGCAGGCGGCCATCGATGCCGCACCTGCCGAGGACGGGACGGAGCCATGAGTCAGACGGAGCGGGAACCCGAATCGGCCGACGTCGCCACCGGCGGCGTCGGCGCGCAGCTGCGTCAGGCACGCGAGGCGGCGGGCATCAGCGTCGAGGAGGCCGCCAGCGACCTGCGGCTGAGCCGGTCGCTGCTGCACTCGCTGGAGGCGGATGATTTTCAGCGGCTGCCGCCACCGATCTTCACGCGGGGCTACCTGCGCAACTACGCGCAGCTGGTCGGGCTCGACCCCGAGCCGCTGGTGGCGGCCTACGATCGGCAGGCTGGGGCGCCAGCGCCCACCCAGGTGCGGCGTGAACGCCTCGATCCGGATATCAGCAACGCGGGTCGCGGGCGTGAGCTGGCCGGGGTGTTCATCCTGCTGATCGCGATTGGTCTCGCCGGCTGGTGGTGGTTCATGCGTCCGCCGGTCGAACGCGAGCCGGTCTACGATCCGTTCGCCGAGCTCAACGGCGAGCTGCTGCCGCCGATGGAAGCGCCGTCTGCGCCGCCGGCAAGCACAGGTGCCGAGGCGGGCGAGACCGGAACGGCTGGCGTCGAGGCGGTCGAGGGGGCGCCGGGCGATCCGCTGGCGGACGAGACGGCCGTTACGGCAGAGGCCGGCACCGAGGTCGACGGCGCCGATGCCGCCCCCGACGAGCTGGCCAGTGCGCCGCCGCCCGGACAGTCGCCGGCGGGTGAGCCCGCCTCGCCTGGGGCCCCCGCGTCGCCCGGGCAGGCTGCCGAGGAGGCGGCCGCCACCACGGCGGCGGCCGACCTGCCGCCGCCCGGCAGCGTGCGGATCGAGCTGCGTTTCGCCGAGACCTCCTGGACCGAGGTCAGTGGCCAGGGCGGCCAGCGCCTGATCTACAAGACGCTGCCACCCGGGACCGAGCGCAGCGTGACCGCCCGCCTGCCGGTGCGGGTGGTGCTGGGCAATGCCCCGGCGGTGGACATCCGCGTCAACGGCCAGCCCTACGACGTGACGCCCTATCTTTCCAGTGGTACGGTGGCGCGCTTCACGCTCCCGGCCAACTGACCCTCCCGACCGACATGGCCCCCTCGCTCCAGGCCGTCCGCGGCATGAATGATCTGTTGCCGGCCGAAGTGGCTCGCTGGCAGCGGGTCGAGCGGTGCCTGGCGCAGGTGCTCGCCGCCTACGGCTATCAGGAAATTCGCCTGCCGATCGTCGAGCCGACGGCGCTGTTCGAGCGCTCCATCGGCGAGGTGACGGACATCGTCGAGAAGGAGATGTACACCTTCCTCGACCGCAGCGGCGACAGCCTCACCCTGCGGCCGGAGGGCACGGCCGGCGTGGTGCGGGCCGGCATCCAGCATGGGCTGCTCTACAACCAGCAGCAGCGCTGGTGGTATCGCGGGCCGATGTTCCGTCATGAGCGACCGCAGCAGGGGCGCTATCGGCAGTTCCATCAGCTCGGCGTGGAGTCGTTCGGCTGCGCCGGGCCGGATATCGACCTGGAGCAGATCGCGCTCAGCGCGCGGCTGTGGCGGCGCCTGGGTCTGTCCGGTCTGCGTCTGGAGCTGAACTCGCTGGGCACGCCGGATTCGCGCGCCCGCTACCGCGACCTGCTGCAAGCCTATTTTTCGGCCCACGAGGGGGCGCTGGACGAGGACAGCCGGCGTCGGCTGCACCGCAACCCGCTGCGCATCCTCGACAGCAAGAACCCGGACCTGCAGTCGCTGATCGCCGAGGCGCCGCAGCTGATCGCGCACCTGGACGAGGAGTCCGCAGCACACTTCGCCGCGCTGCGGGCCGGGCTCGATGCGCTGGGCATCGACTATGTCTGCAATCCCCGGCTGGTACGCGGCCTCGATTACTACAGCCGGACGGTGTTCGAGTGGACCACCGACCGGCTCGGCGCGCAGAACGCCGTCTGCTCCGGCGGACGCTACGACGGGCTGGTCGAGCAGCTCGGCGGCCCGGCGACGCCGGCCTTCGGTTTCGCCATCGGCCTCGAGCGGCTGCTGGCGCTGCTTGCCCTGGACGCCGGCGATGCCGCTCCCGAGACGCCGCATGTCTACCTCGTCTGGCAGGGCGAGGCGGTCATGCCGCGGGCCCTGCAGCTCGCCGAGCGCTGGCGCGAGGCGCTGCCTGACCTGCGGCTGGTGAGCAATGCCGGCGGCGGCAGCTTCAAGGCCCAGTTCAAGCGCGCCGATCGCAGTGGCGCTGCCTACGCGGCTGTGCTCGGCGAGAGCGAGTTGGCAGCCGGGCAGGTGCAGTTCAAACCGCTGCGCAGCGAGGCCGCGCAGCAGCAGGTGGCGCTCACGCAGGCGATCGAGTGGTTGCGCACGACCCTGACCCTGGCCGAGCGCGGCTAGCAACGAGACGACGAGCATGGCGTACGAGGACGAAGAACAGCTGGCGCGGCTGCGCGAGTGGTGGTCGAGCTATGGCACCTGGGTGGTGGCCGGCGTAGTGATCGGCGCGCTGCTGCTGTTCGGCTGGCGAAGCTGGGACCATCGGCAGCAATCGCGGACGGTGGCGGCGTCGGACCAGTACCTCGCGCTGCAGCAGGCGCTCGATAGCGACCCGGCACTGGCAGAGGCGATCGCCGAGGAACTGGTGACGGACTATGCCGCCACGCCCTATGCAGCGCTGGCGGCGCTGCGCTATGCGCGCGAGCGCACCCTGGCCGGCGAGCTGGCCGAGGCCGCCCGCTGGCTGGAACAGGCGATGACGCTGGCGGACGGGCCGGAACTGCAGGCGCTGGCGGCACTGCGTCTGGCCGAGGTGCGGCTGGCGCAGGGCGAGCCGCAGGCCGCGCTGGAGCTGGTGTCCTCGGCGCCCGCGGCGAGCTTCGATCCACTGTATGCCGAAGTGCGGGGCGATGCGTTGCTGGCTCTGGATGACCTCGACGGCGCGCGTGAGGCCTACCGGCTGGCACTGGCGGGCAGCACGGGCACGGCGCGCGAGTTCGTCCAACTCAAGCTGAACGCGCTGCCCGCGGCGGAACCTGCCGCGCCGGCCACCGACCCCGCCCCGGCAGAGGAGCAATGATGATGCAGCGCAAGATCCTTCGGCCCTGGCTGGTCCTGGCGCTGGCACTCACGCCGGTACTGCTCGGCGGCTGCAGCCTCCTGGGCCGCGGGGGCGACGAGGCCGTCGACCCACCTGCCGAGCTGCCGGACTTCGAACCGGAGCGTGAAGTCGAGCGCCTCTGGCAGGTCGACATCGGCGATGGCCCGGCAGCGCGGGAGGATGGCCTGCAGCTGGCGCTCGGCGGTGCCCGGCTGTTCGCGGCGACGCCCGATGGCAAGGTGCTGGCTCTGTCGACGGAAACTGGCGAGCAGCTCTGGCGGGTTGATCTCGACCGCCGCCTGACCGGCGGTCCGGCGGCGGGTCTGTCGCTGGTCGTGGTCGGTTCGGCCGACGGCGAGGTTTTCGCCCTGGATCCGGAGACGGGTGAGCAGCGCTGGCAGGCGCGGGTGACCAGCGAGGTGGTAGCCCCGCCGGCGGTGAGTCCCGGGGCGGTGGTCGTGCGGGCGCTGGATGGGCGTGTCACGGCCTTCACCGCCGACGGCGAGCAGCGCTGGGAGTATCGCAGCCCGGTGCCGGCGCTGACCCTGCGCGGTGCGAGCGCGCCGCTGATCGAGGCCGGTGTCGCCGTGATCGGGCTGGACAACGGCCGGCTGGTCGGCATCGAGATCGGCAGCGGCCGGGTGCTGTGGGAGCAGGTGCTGTCGCTGCCCTCCGGGCGGTCGGAGGTGGAACGGCTGGCTGACGTCGATGCCACGCCGGCGATTCGCGGCACCGAGATCTACGCGGTGGGCTATCAGGGCCGGTTGCTGAACATCGGTCTGCAGACCGGGCAGCCGCGCTGGAGCCGCGACGTGTCCAGCGCCATCGGCATCACCGCCAGTGGCGCGATGCTCTACGTGGTGGACGATCGCTCCCGCATGCTGGCGCTCGATCGCCTCTCCGGTGGCTCGCTCTGGCGTCAGGAGGCGCTGTACCGACGTCAGCTCACGGCGCCGGCGGCGACCGGCGAGGGCGCCGTGGTCGGCGACTACGAAGGCTATCTGCACTGGCTCCATCCGGCGGACGGCCGCCCGATCGCACGCTATCGGCTCGATGGTGACGGCATCACGGCGCCGCCGCTGGTCGGTGCCGATCGAGTGTTCGCGCTGGGCCGCGGCGGCAAGCTGGCGGCGCTGCGACTGGCGGCGGACTAGGGCGGTGTTGCCGGTCGTCGCCCTGCTCGGGCGGCCCAATGTCGGCAAGTCGACGCTGTTCAACCAGCTGACCGGCACGCGCGATGCGCTGGTGGCCGACTACCCTGGCCTGACGCGCGATCGCCAGTACGGCATCGCGCGGCTGGACGAGGCGGCCTGCATCGTCATCGATACCGGCGGGCTCACCGGCGATGATGCCGGGCTGGACGCGCTGACGGCCGAGCAGAGCCTGCGGGCACTCGCCGAGGCCGACGCGGTGATGCTGCTGGTGGACGCCCGCGACGGGCCGACGGCCGCCGATGCCCATCTGGTCGACGCCGTCCGGCGCAGCGGCAAGCCGGCGATACTGCTGGTGAACAAGGTCGATGGTGTCGACGCGACGCAGGCCGCGGCCGACTTCCACGCCCTTGGCCTCGCGCCCGTGCAGCCGATCGTCGCCGCCCAGGGTCGCGGCGTGCGAGCCGCCGCGACGCGCCTGCTCGAGGCGTTGCCGGCGGTGGCCGCGCCGGCTGCCGAGGCGGATGCGGGCATTCGCATCGCCATCGTCGGCCGGCCGAACGTCGGCAAGTCCACGCTCACCAACCGGCTGCTCGGCGAGGCGCGCATGGTGGTCTCGGACGTGCCGGGTACCACGCGCGATGCCATCGCCGTACCTTTCAGTCGCGACGGGCGCCACTACACGCTGATCGATACCGCCGGCATCCGGCGCCGGGCGCGGGTGCACGAGGCGGTGGAGAAGTTCAGCATCGTCAAGACGCTGCAGGCCGTGGATGCGGCCGACGTCGCCCTGCTGCTGCTCGACGCGCACGAGGGGGTCACCGAGCAGGATGCGAGCCTGGCAGGGCTGCTGCTGCAGCATGGGCGGGCCATCGTGATCGCGGTCAACAAGTGGGACGGACTCAGCGCCGAGGCGCGCGAGCGGCTGCGCGCGGAGATCGGCCGGCGGCTACCGTTCCTGGACTTCGTGCGGGTGCATCGGATCTCCGCGCTGCACGGCACCGGCGTCGGCGAGCTGCTCGGGCTGCTGGAGGGGGCGGCCGCGGCGGCGGCGGCCGACCTGCCGACCTCGCGGCTGAGCCGCATCCTGGCCGATGCGGTGACGGCGCATCCGCCACCGCTGGTGCGCGGCCGACGGGTGAAGCTGCGTTATGCGCATCAGGGGGGTCGCCAGCCGCCGGTCATCGTCATCCATGGCAATCAGACCGATCGTCTGCCCGGTGCGTATCGGCGTTATCTCAACAATGCCTTCCGAGCGGCGCTCGGGCTGCAGGGCACCCCGATCGTGCTGGAGCTGCGCACCGGCGAGAACCCCTACGCCGGGCGCCGCAATCCGCTGACGCCGCGACAGCAGGCGCGGCGCAAGCGGCTGATCAAGCGGCGCAAGTCCTAACCGCCGGCGAACCCGCCGCCCCCACGGTGGGTCGAACAGGGTTTCCCCGTTGCGGAGGTCCGCTATGGAACTCGCCGACAGACATTGCACGCCCTGCCGCGGCGGCGTGGCACCGCTGACGCAGGACGCCGCCGCGGCGCGCTTGGCCGAGCTGCCGGGCTGGCAGCTCGCCGACGGCGCCAAACGCATCGTGCGCTGCATCCACCGGCCGGACTTCGCCACCGCGCTGGCGCTGGTCAACCGCATCGGCGCGCTGGCCGAGCAGGAAGGCCACCATCCGGATCTCAAGTTCGGCTGGGGCTATGTGACCGTCGAGCTGTTCACGCACCGGATCGGCGGCCTGCACGAGAACGACTTCATCCTCGCCGCGAAGATCAACGCCCTGGCGCCGCCCGAGCGCGACCGGCACTAGGAGCCGGCGGCCAGGAACAGCGCCGGATCGACCATGGTGCCGTTGAGGCTGACGCTCCAGTGCAGGTGCGGCCCGGTCACGCGGCCGGTCGCGCCCACCGCGCCCAGACGCTCGCCCGCCGCCACCTGCTGGCCGGGGGCGACATCGATCGCGCTCAGGTGGCAGTACATCGTCACCAGGCCATGGCCGTGATCGAGGAACACCGTGTTGCCGTTGAAGAAGAAATCGCCCGCTTCGGTGACCACGCCTGCGGCGGGCGCCACCACGGCAGTGCCGGTGGGCGCGGCGATGTCCATGCCGCTGTGCGGCTTGCGCGATTCGCCGTTGAACACCCGCCGCAGGCCGAACGAGCTGCTGCGCCGGCCGGGAACGGGTACCTGGAAGGCAAGCGAGTCGGCATGCATGGCCGCGTCCCAGTGATCGAGTGCCTGGCGGATGCGGGGCGTCTCGCGCTGCACGCGCGCCAGCGACTCGGCGCTGAGGTTCACCATGCCGGGCTTCACCGTCAGCGTCTGCGTGCGGTACTGCTTGTCGCTGATGGCGAAGTCGATCGAGGTGGACGGACCGCCGGCGGGTGAGACCGTGACGGCGTAGTCGCCGGGCACGAGGTCGAGCGGCAGGCCCACCAGCGCATACCAGCGTCCATTCTCGGCCAGCGTCAGAACCCGCCGGTCGCGGAACCGGACCTCGCCCTCGCCGGCGAAGCCGGTGCCGGTCAGGGCGATGCGGGCGATGCCACCGGGATAGCGTCCTTCCGCCGGCAGCGTGGCCGTGGCCAGCGTCGGCAGGGCGAGGGCGAAGAGCAGCCAGGCGGCCAGCAGCGGCGCGCGAGCCATGCGAATCATGAAGCGGTCTCCTTGTTGACGGGTTCGATGCCGGTGACGGTGGCGTGCAGCCGCCCGCGGCGCAGATCGATGGTGAGCGGCTGCCCCGGCCGCGCCTGTCCGGCGTCGGTCAGCACGTGCCCCTCGGCCGTGCGGGCGATGGCATAGCCGCGCTCCAGCGTGGCCAGCGGACTCACCGCCTGCAGCCCACGGCTGGCGAGCGCGAGCCGCTGGCCGGCGTGCTGCACGCGGGTCTGGCCGGCAGCGAGCAGGCGGGCGCCCGCTGCGCGCGCGCGGGCCTGCGCCTGTGCCAGCCGATGCGCGGGGGTGGCGGCCCGCAGCCGCCCGCTCAGCCGCTGCAGACGATGCTCGGCCTGCACGAGGCGGGCCTGGGTGGCCCGGTCGAGGCGGCGTTGCAGCTCGTCGATGCGCTGGGCCTGCTGCTGCAGCCGGCGCTCGGGATGACACAGCGCCAGTCGCCGGCGCAGGGCATCGAGCCGTTCCGCCGCCCGGTGCAGCCGGTGCTGCTGGCAGCGCCGCAGGTGATGTTCGTGTGCCCGCAGTCTGGCCAGCAGCTCGTCCGCCGCCGGCACCACGACCTCCGCGGCGGCCGAGGGCGTCGGCGCGCGATGGTCGGCGGCGAAGTCGGCGATGGTGAAGTCGATTTCATGGCCGATGCCGCTCACCACCGGCAGCGGGCAGGCGCGCAGCGCGCGGGCGACCTGCTCATCGTTGAAAGCCCACAGATCCTCCAGCGAGCCGCCGCCGCGGGCGAGGATCAGCACATCGCAATCGCCACGCGCGCCGGCTGCCTGCAGCGCCTGCACGATCGCCGCCGGCGCCTGCTGGCCCTGCACCGGAATGCCGTACAGGCACACCCGCGCCGCCGGGAAGCGCCGCGCCAGCACGTGCAGGATGTCGCGGATGGCGGCGCCGGTGGGCGAGGTGATCACACCGATCCGTCGCGGATAGGCCGGCAGCGGCCGCTTGTGCGCGGCCTCGAACAGGCCCTCCGCCTGCAATTGCCGCTTGAGTGCCTCGAAGGCCTGCTGCAGCGCGCCGGCGCCGGCCGGCTGCATCTGCTCGACGATGAACTGGTAGTCGCCGCGTGGCACATAGAGGCTCACGCGCCCCCGTGCCCGCACGTGGGCCCCATCCTGCGGCCGGAAGTCGAGCTGACGGGCCTGGGTGCGAAACAACGCGCAGCGGATCTGGGCCTGCGCGTCCTTCAGCGAGAAATAGCAGTGGCCGGAGCGCGGTTGGACGAAGTTGGAGAGTTCCCCTTCCAGCCACAGTGCCGGCAGGCCACGCTCCAGCAGGGCGCGGGCCTGGGCGTTGAGCTCGCTGACCGTCAGCACCGGCAGTTCGCCGGCGGACTCGCCCTCCCGCGGGGTGGTGGCAGTCACATCCATGGGCGGAGCATAGCAGGCGCACTCGCCCGCCCGTGGCTTTCCCCACGTGCGCGGGTGCACTAGACTGGCCGGCTAATTTCGATCAGGGGCGGTTGAAACCATGCGTATCGCCGATGAAGCGCTCACCTTCGATGACGTGCTGCTGCTGCCCGCCTACTCGGCCGTCCTGCCCCGCGAGGTCGACCTCTCCAGCCCGCTGACCCGCGATCTCACCCTGCGCATCCCGCTGCTGTCGGCGGCGATGGATACCGTCACCGAATCGCGGCTGGCGATCGCGATGGCGCAGGAGGGCGGCCTCGGCATCATCCACAAGAACCTGCCGATCGAGCGGCAGGCCGCCGAGGTGCGGCGGGTGAAGAAATTCGAGAGCGGCATCATCGACAACCCGCTCACCGTGGCGCCGACGCAGACCGTGCGCGAGGTGCTGGAGATCACGCGGGCGAACGGCATCTCCGGGCTGCCGGTGGTGGAGGGGGAGGATCTGGTCGGCATCGTCACCGGGCGCGACCTGCGCTTCGTCACCGAACTCGATCAGCCGGTGGCCAACGTGATGACGCCCAAGTCCCGCCTGGTGACGGTGCGTGAGGGCGCGCCGACTGAGGAGGTGGTGGGGCTGCTGCACGCCCACCGCATCGAGAAGATCCTGGTGGTGAACGATCACTTCAAGCTGCGCGGGCTGATCACGGTCAAGGACATCCAGAAGGCGAGCGATTTCCCCAACGCCTGCAAGGATGGCGAGGGGCGCCTGCGCGCCGGCGCGGCGGTGAGCACCGGCCCGGAGGCGGAGGACCGTGTGGCGGCGCTGGTGGCGGCCGGCGTGGACGTGGTGGTGGTGGACACGGCCCATGGACACTCCCGCGGCGTGATCGAGCGGGTGCGCTGGGTCAAGTCGCACTACCCGGACCTGCAGGTGATCGCCGGCAACGTCGCCACCGGCGAGGGCGCGCTGGCGCTGACCGAGGCGGGTGCCGATGCGATCAAGGTCGGCATCGGGCCGGGTTCGATCTGCACCACCCGCATCATCGCCGGCGTGGGCGTGCCGCAGATCTCGGCGGTCGGCAACGTGGCGCGGGCACTGGCCGACAGCGGCGTGCCCTTGATCGCCGACGGCGGCATCCGTTACTCGGGGGACCTGGCCAAGGCGATCGCCGCCGGCGCCCACAGCGTAATGGTCGGCGGCCTGTTCGCCGGCACGGAGGAGGCGCCCGGCGAGGTGGAGCTCTACCAGGGCCGCTCCTACAAGTCCTACCGCGGCATGGGCTCGCTCGGCGCCATGAGCCAGGGTTCGAAGGATCGCTATTTTCAGGACACCACCAGCGATGTGGAAAAGCTCGTGCCGGAGGGCATCGAGGGGCGCGTGCCGTACAAGGGCAGCCTGATCAGCATCGTGCATCAGCTCATGGGTGGCCTGCGCGCCGCGATGGGCTATACCGGCTGCGCCTCCATCGGGCAGATGCGCACGCAGCCGTCGTTCGTGAAGATCACCGGCGCCGGGGTGCGCGAGAGCCACGTGCACGACGTGGTCATCACCAAGGAAGCGCCGAACTACCGGAGCACCCCGAACTGATGGCGACGCCGACCCCGCCGGCCGGACAGCCGATCGCCGCCGACCGCATCCTGATTCTCGACTACGGCTCGCAGTACACGCAGCTGATCGCGCGCCGCGTGCGTGAGCTCGGCGTCTACAGCGAGATTCGCGACCCGGAGATGACCGAGGCGCAGCTGCGCGAGTTCGCGCCGCGGGGCGTGGTGCTCTCCGGCGGGCCGGGCTCGGCCACGGCGGACGATCGTCTGCCGATCAACGAGGCGATCTTCGAGCTCGATGTGCCGATCCTCGGCATCTGCTACGGCATGCAGGCGATGGCCGCCGAGCTCGGCGGCCGGGTGGAGATCGCCGATCATCGCGAATACGGCTTCGCCCAGTTGCGCCTGCGTGGTCACGCCCCGCTGTTCGAGCGGATCGAAGACCATACCAACGCCGAAGGCCACGGCCTGCTGGACGTGTGGATGAGCCACGGCGATCGGGTGGTGGAGCTGCCGCCGGGCTTCGTCGTGCTGGCGCAGAACGAGAGCACGCCGGTCGCGGCGATGGGGGATCCGTCCCGCCACTGGTACGGCCTGCAGTTCCACCCGGAGGTAACCCACACCCGCCAGGGAATGCGCATCCTGGAGCGCTTCGTGCGTGAGATCTGCGGCTGCCGGGCGTTGTGGCAGCCGGCGAACATCATCGCCGATCACATCGCCCGCATCCGCGACCGGGTGGGAGAGGGCCGGGTGCTGCTGGCGCTGTCGGGGGGCGTGGATTCCTCTGTGGTGGCTGCGCTGCTGCACCAGGCGATTGGCGACCGGCTCGTGTGCGTATTCGTCGACAACGGCCTGCTGCGGCTGGATGAGGGCGATCAGGTCATGGCGACCTTCGCCCGCCACATGGGCATCAACGTGATCCGCGTCGACGCCGAAGATCGCTTCATGGCCGCGCTGGCCGGTGAGGCGGACCCGGAGGCCAAGCGCAAGATCATCGGCCGGCTGTTCATCGAGATCTTCGAGGAGCAGGCGGGCGAGCTGCGCGGGGTGGACTACCTGGCCCAGGGCACGATCTACCCGGACGTGATCGAATCGGCCGCAGCCAAGACCGGCAAGGCGCACGTGATCAAGTCACACCACAACGTCGGCGGTCTGCCCGAGGTGATGCGCCTGCCGCTGATCGAGCCGCTGCGCGACCTGTTCAAGGACGAGGTGCGCCGCATCGGTGTGGAACTGGGCCTGCCGCACGAGATGGTCTATCGCCATCCCTTCCCGGGCCCGGGCCTCGGGGTGCGCATCCTCGGCGAGGTGCGGACCGAGTACGCGGCGCTGCTGCGCCGGGCCGATGCGATCTTCATCGAGGAGCTGCGCCGGGCAGAGCTCTACGATGCCGTGAGCCAGGCCTTCGCCGTGTTCCTGCCGGTGCGCTCGGTGGGGGTCATGGGCGACGGGCGGCGCTACGACTACGTCATCGCCCTGCGTGCGGTGGAGACGGTCGACTTCATGACGGCGCGCTGGGCTCAGCTGCCCTACGAGCTGCTCGATCGCGTCTCGCGCCGCATCATCAACGAAGTCGACGGCATCTCCCGCGTCACCTACGACATTTCCAGCAAGCCCCCCGCTACCATCGAGTGGGAGTGATTCGGCGTCTGGCACAGGCTGGCCTCTACTAACAACCTTGTTATCTCGCTCAGAGGGAGGTCTGCGCGTCCATGAACGCCGTAGAAATCGAGCAAGCCATCACAGGCCTTGCAGAGCAGCCCTTTGACTCCGCGCAGTTCCCTTATGCTTTCCTCGAAGCCTTTGGCAACAAGGCGACGACCATCAAGCGCCTGCGCGCGGGGCGTCGAACAAGTCCGACCTCGGCGGTGTTCTTCAAACCAGCAACATCCACATCCTGACCTGCGACGCAGGGCGGGTGACGCAGACGTTGGCCGCTCTAAAAGCCAGCCCGGCGACGGCCAAGGCCAAAGCGAAGTTCATCCTCGCCACGGACGGCTTGGACTTCGAGGCCGAAGACCTGACCAGCGGCGAGACCGTCGCCTGCGCCTTCAAGGACTTCCCGGACCACTTCCGCTTCTTCCTGCCGCTGGCGGGCATCAGCACCGTCCGCCAAATCAGTGAAAACGCCTTCGATATCCGGGCCACCAGTCGACTGAACCGCCTGTACGTCGAACTGCTGAAGGACAACCCTGAATGGGGCACGGCGGAACGTCGCCACGACATGAACAAGCTCATGGCGCGGCTGATCTTCTGTTTCTTCGCCGAGGACACCGACATTTTCGTCGGCCAGGGCCGCTTCACCGAAACCGTCGCACAGATGAGCGCGAAGGACTCGTCCAACACGCACGAGGTCATCGCCACGCTGTTCCGCGCCATGAATACCAAGCGCGAGGATCGGGCCGCCGCCAAGATTCCCCGATGGGCCGAAGACTTCCCCTACGTCAACGGGCAGTTGTTCTCCGGCGGCGACGAGGTGCCGCGTTTCAGCAAGATCGCCCGGTCCTACCTGCTGCATGTCGGCGGGCTGGACTGGACCAAGATCAACCCTGACATCTTCGGCTCGATGATCCAGGCCGTTGCCGAGGACGAGGAGCGCGGCGAGCTGGGGATGCACTACACCAGTGTCCCCAACATCCTGAAGGTGCTGAATCTGAACCGCCCCGGCTTTCTCGGAGGCTCCATTCTTTGAGAGGATGGAGCAATGAGCAAGAAGCAGACGCGGTATTCACCGGAGGTTGGGGAGCGCGCGGTGTGGATGGTGTTCGAGCACCGCGGCGAGCACGGATCGCAGTGGGCGGCAATCCAGTCGATTGCGGCGAAGATCGGCTGCGAGGCCGAGACGCTGCGGTTGTGGGTTTGCCGGCATGAGCGGGACCCCGGGTTGCGACCAGGCGTGACGACGGCTGAGCAGGACCGGATCAAGCAGCTGGAGCGCGAGAATCGCGAACTGCGGCAGGCCAACGAGATTCTGCGTAAGGCCAGCGCGTATTTTGCCCTTAGCGGATCGACCGCCGATTCAAGCCATGAGGGCGTTCATCGACGAACACCGTGCCGACCATGGGGTCGAGCCGATCTGCAAGGTGCTGCCGATCGCCCCGTCGACGTACTACGCACACGCAGCCCGCACCGCCGATCCGGACCTGCGCTCCGACCGAGCCATCCGGGACGACGCGCTGTGCGCCGAGATTCGTCGCGTCTTCGACGAGAACAAGCAGGTGTACGGCGTGCGCAAGGTCTGGAAGCAGCTGCGGCGGGAGGGCTTCGATGTGGCCCGCTGCACGGTGGCGCGGCTTATGCGGCGGCTGGGCCTGCGCGGCAAGGTCGTGAAGACCACGATCAGCGACAAGGCGACGCCTTGTCCGCGTGACCAGGTCAATCGGCAGTTCAAGGCGCCGCGGCCCAACGCGCTACACCGAGCGCCTGGCCGAGGCCGGAATCGAGCCGTCGGTGGGCAGTGTCGGCGATTCCTACGACAACGCACTCGCCGAGACCATCAACGGGCTGTACAAGGCCGAAGTCATTCACCGGCGCTCGTGGAAGAATCTGGAGGCGGTCGAACCGGCCACGCTCGATTGGGTGGACTGGTTCAACCATCGCAGACTGCTGGGACCGATCGGGGACATCCCGCCAGCAGAAACCGAAGCGGCTTACTATCGGCAGCACGCCGCGCTGCCCTTGGCAGCGTGACTCAAACCAAACAGCCTCCGGGATTCCCCGGGGCGGTTCATCGATGCCGGTGAGCGTCAGTTTGGTTCCGCCTCTGCACATAACGTAAAAACGCCCGGGGCCGCGATGGTCGCGCGATTTTCTTTTCGTTGATTTGGGGACGGTTCGGCTTCGGGGCCGCTCCCATCAATGAGCTGCCGCCCGGCACGGCAGTGCCGCCCCCCTCGGGGGGGATCGCACATAAGAAAGGCGGCCCCTTGCGGAGCCGCCTTTCTGGACCGACAAGCTGTCCGGTTGAATCAGAAGTAGTACACGCCCCCGACGGTTCCCGTGATCCCCTCGCTCTGGGCATCCAGGTCGTCTGAATTCTCGTAGCGGTAGCCAACTTCGAAGTTAAAGCCCAGTTCCGGCAGGCCGTTCAGCATGAACTCGGCGCCCATGGCGGGATACACGTACCAGCCATCGGTTTCGGCATCGCCGATGGGGGTTTCCAGTTCAGCGCTGGCGTACCCGGCCTCGAACGACAACAGGAACTTGCTGTTGTCGCGCACGATGGGGGAGTAGATACCTTTCAGGCCCGCCGCGTAGCTGGTCAGCTCGGTATCGCCCTGCTCATCGTCCTGGTAGTAGAGGGTGCCCTGAAGGCCGGTATTCTCGCTGAACCAGTAGCGCCCGGCCACAGCCACGGTGTCTTCTTCGATGACCTTGCTCAAGCCGGCGCCGAACTTACCGGCTGTATCAGCCGCCATTGCCGCCGGGGCAGCGGCGACAGCGGCCAGGGCGATGGCGGAAGGCAGCAATTTGAGTTGCATGATGCTCATTATTATATCCCTCTCGACATGTGATGAAACGGTGTCATTCAGCGGTGCTGTCATGTGAGTGCGCGCTGGTGCGCGCGGCCCGTCAATTCAGGCGCACCTGTTATGCATGGGTCGTCGCGAGGCTGTAGCGTGTGCGGTCAGCCAGGCGAGCTCATGGTATGGGCATTCACATAGATACGCAATAAACCTTATAGAATACTAGAAGTGACCCGGCAATCGCTCCGTTTTTAGCGGACTTGAGAGGTGGAGTTAAGCTGCGAGCGCCAGTTTCTGCATCGGGGGTGATGCCGCCGAGCGCCATGTCGGGGTGCTCAGGGTTATCCGTTCATACCCAGCGGGTCGCATAGTCCGGCACCTGCTCGATCGAGTCGCACGAGGTGCGGGCCCCGCCGGTGATGGACAACCCGCGCCGGACCAAAGCAGCGCAGCGCAGATCGTCAGAACGAGCGATGTGTGCCTATCGGCTGCCTCGCAGTTCCCTTGCTTTGGCGAGATTTTGCGAAGCGATCTTGTGGTGGTGAGGATGTTGCTCCACGGTGTATATCGTGAGCGCCTCTTTATAGGCGGCGATCGCCCCGTCCAGTGCGGCCTCGTCGCCGCGCTGCCCGCGCGTGGACAGGGCATTCCCTTGGAGATTCAGAAATTGCCACTCCACGGTGATGTTGTTCTTTTGTCCCCGATGGATTTCGCAGATTCGCGCGGCCAGCCGCAGCGCGTCCGGCGAGCCGAAGCGCAGCCCCTGTTCATACTGTGCGTCCGCATAGCGATAGGCGAACTCCGGCGCCGCCTCGCCCGCCAGGTCTGCCAGTTCCCAGACGTGGGTTGCCGCCGTGTCGATGTCGCCGGCCACCATGGCTGCATCGATGGCAAGCTCCAGCGCGGCGCCCAGTTCCACGGTCTGTCGCTGCCGGATGGCAGCGAGGCCGGCTTCGGCGGTGCGATGTCCGGCCTCGGGACTTTGTGCGGTGGCGGCCGCGACCTCGCGGCGCAGGCGGTCGATGATATATCCCAGATCACTGCCGTGCTTCGCCTGTTCCGCGATACGGATCAGTCGCTCGATCTTGTCTCGCAGCGATGCCACCACCTGTTCGGGATCTGGGCTATCGCTTTCCGCGATCTCGCGCAGCTGATCGAACAGGTCGGGAGCAAAGGAGATATCTTGGGCATCCAGCCTCTGCGTCAGCATTGCTTTGAGTTCTGCAATGTCGTTGGCCTGGGCATCCACCTTGGCGATGATCGTTTGCGCCGCGTTTGCGCCGCGTTCCGCTGCTTCCCTGCTGCGTGCGACGTCGTGCGCGATGCCGAGCAGCAGGTGCGGCTCGAGCCCGCGGAAATAAGCCTCATCCAGAATAGCGGCCCGGAAGCCCTCGCGGATTACGGCACGGGCGAAATCGGCCTCGACGCCGCCTGTGAAGGTGGGGTTTTGCGCCGCAACCTCCCTCAGCACATAGTCCGCTGCGCCTTCCGCGAAATCCCCGGCACGGGCGATGCTGGCCAGCTCCGCCGGCGAGACCGAACACAGGGGCAGGGCAGCGCTGAGCGCGGCCTGACACCGCTCCAGTGCCTGTCGGTCGGCGAAGTGGCGGGCCTCGGACCATTCGCGGTCACCCAGCAGCGTCTTGCGGATGCGGTCCATTTGCCGCGGGCTATCCGGAGCCGCCCTGGCCTGCGCGGAGAGGCGTCTCAGGCCGACGGTAGTAGCTGCCGCGCCGCCGACGATGGCTGCCGCTCCGCCTGTACCTGCAATCGCCGCCAGGGACAGGCCCAACCCCGCACAGCTGAAGCTGAGGTTGATAATTTCTTCAACGAGGTTGCTGTTCAGTTTGAACATCACGCCGAGCCTCTTCGCTTTCGGTGCGGCTAGCCCTGGTGCGCCTGGTTGGTCCAGTCGATCGGCGTGCCGTCGAATCGATCTCGGTTTGGCCGCCAGGCCATGAGGCGTTGCGGTAGTGCGCCTCGCTGCGCTGGCGCTGGCCGCTTAGGGCCTGGCCGTTGATCAGCCCCGCGCCGCGGCCGCACCTCTCTGTACAGGGAGCATAATCAGCCGTGCTCACCGGCGTCCAGCGCCCTCCGCCGCGGATTGCAATAGGTGCAATTCCAGCCACCGGATGTGCCCCATCGCGCCGGCAAGGCACAGGCCGGAGCAGCCAGCTCATTGCTTTGCAGATGAATGGCAATGCAGGGAGAAGGGCGGTCCTCACGTAGGGGGCAAGTCTGCACCGGAGCGCCGGATCGTGGTTCGGGAAGTGTCGTCCACACGGAGCGGGTTGATCGCCGGGCGGCCGGTCGTTGCTGCCGGCGCATCGATCCTCTACTATGCCCGCCCTTCATCGACTGCCCGCTGCCCAAGCGCCAGCATCTGGCTGAGCGTCTGCCGCTCGCGTGCCGGGTCAGACATGAATTCACTATTGCTGCAGTGCCTGGGTTGCGCTGCTCCTCGCCGGGGTTCTGAAGGGCGCCATACGGCTGCCGGCGAGCGCTCTTCGCGCATGGCGCGCGGCCGTGGCCTGTTACTGCCGCTGCGGCAGCCTGCAGCCGGTAACCGATGGCGCTTGCAAGCACCTGCGGATCGTCCGGCGACCCCCCGCCGGCCGGTGCCGCGCCTCACGATGGAATCTGCATGCAATCGACTCGACAGGCGTGGTTCGGCAACGTCCGCGGTGATCTGCTGGCGGGCCTGCTGGTCGCCCTGGCGCTGATCCCGGAGGCCATCGCGTTCTCGATCATCGCCGGCGTCGATCCGAAGGTCGGGCTCTATGCCTCCTTCTGCATCGCCGTGGTGATCGCCTTTGCCGGCGGCCGGCCGGGCATGATCTCCGCCGCTACCGGCGCCATGGCGCTGGTGATGGTGACGCTGGTCCGGGAGCACGGCCTGCAGTACCTGCTGGCGGCCACGGTGCTGACCGGCGTGCTGCAGATCCTCGCCGGCTGGCTCAAGCTGGGCTCGCTGATGCGGTTCGTCTCCCGCTCGGTGATCACCGGTTTCGTGAACGCGCTGGCCATCCTGATCTTCATGTCGCAGGTGCCGGAGCTGACGAACGTGACCTGGGTGGTCTACGCGATGGTGGCCGCCGGTCTTGGCATCATCTATCTGTTGCCGCTGGTGATCCGCGCGGTGCCCTCGCCGCTGGTCGCCATCCTGGTGCTGACGGCCGTTGCCATCGCGCTGGGGCTGGATATCCGCACCGTCGGCGACATGGGCGAGCTGCCCGACAGCCTGCCGATCTTCCTGCTGCCCGAGGTGCCGCTGACGCTGGAGACGCTGCAGATCATCCTGCCGGTGTCCGCCACGCTGGCGGCGGTGGGCCTGCTGGAGTCGATGATGACGGCCTCGATCATCGACGACTTCACCGAGACCGAAAGCAACAAGAATCGCGAGTGCGTCGGCCAGGGCGTGGCCAACATCGGTGCGGGCTTCCTGGGCGGCATGGCCGGCTGCGCGATGATCGGGCAGTCGGTGATCAACGTGAAGTCCGGCGGTCGGGGCCGGCTCTCCACCCTGGCGGCTGGCCTGTTCCTGCTGGTGCTGGTGGTCTTCGCCGGCGAGTGGGTGGCGCAGATTCCGATGGCGGCGCTGGTGGCGGTGATGATCATGGTCTCGATCAGCACCTTCAACTGGGAGTCGATCCGCAACCTGCGTGCCTACCCGCGCAGCTCCAGCGTGGTGATGCTGGCCACCGTGGCGGTGACCGTGGCCACGCACGACCTGGCGCAGGGTGTGGTGACCGGCGTGCTGCTATCGGGGTTCTTCTTCGCCCACAAGGTCGGGCAGGTGCTGCACATCGGATCGCGCGCCGACGCGCAGGGCCGCGGGCGCACGTATGAGATCACCGGACAGGTCTTCTTCGCCTCTGCCGACACTTTCATCCACGCGTTCGACTACGGCGAATCGGTCGAGCGCGTCCGCATCGACGTCAGCCGCGCCCATTTCTGGGACATCACCGCCATCAGCGCACTGGACAAGGTGATCGCGAGGTTCCGCCGCGCAGGCGTCGCAGTGGAGGTGATCGGCCTCAATGAAGCCAGCGCCACCATGGTGGATCGCTTCGCAGTGCACGATAAGCCGGAGGCGGTCGAGCGCCTGATGGGCCACTGACGACCGACATCCGCGCCGGTGCGCCCGCCGTGGCCACGTTGCTACCGGCCCGCCACCGGCGTGGATGGCTAAGGCGCTGGCCAATGCCACTGACGAGCGCGGCGGGGGTTTGCCCGGGCCGGCGCAGACGGGTGCCCGATTGCCGTGGTCCGACGGCACGCCGCCACGAACGTGCCACCATGCAGCAGCGGCTGGCGCCGTCGCCGTTGCCCGCGGCGAGTCACCGCCCGCCCTGGCGGGCGGCTGGCTGCGGGGGCGCGGGGCGCAGAGGCTGCCGGCTCGCCAAGGTATGCGGCTTGCCGGCGGCCGGATTGTCGCGCGCTGCCGCTGCCGTCACAGTGGCTCCGGTCGGCGAGAAGGGAGGGGCTCAATGCGGACGGATACCGCAGTCGTCACCCATGCATGCGGCCATCGCGCATCCGCCGCGTCGACGGCGCGGCGGGCGGTGTTGCCGCCGGTGACCGCCGGGCGGGGCTGCGCTCGCGGGTGCGATGCGATCATGGCGGGCTTCGGCCGGTGCCGGCCGGCGTGAGCGAGGCGACACAGGCAGCGGTCGATGTGGCCTGGATGCGCGAGGCGCTGGGCCTGGCGGCGGCGGCCGAGGCAGCCGGCGAGGTGCCGGTCGGTGCGGTGCTGGTACAGCAAGGGCGGGCCATCGGCCGCGGCTACAACCGGCCGATCGGGTTGCACGATCCCACCGCGCATGCCGAGGTGCGGGCGCTGCGGGAGGCGGGGCAGCAGGCCGGCAACTACCGCCTGCCCGGCAGTACGCTCTACGTGACGCTGGAGCCGTGCCTGATGTGCGTGGGCGCGATCATCCACGCGCGGGTGGCGCGGCTCGTCTACGGCGCGACCGACCCCAAGACCGGCGCGGTGCACAGCTGCTACCGGTTGCTGGAGGCGAACGCGCTGAATCATCGGCTGCCGGCGCAGGGCGGTGTGTTGGCGGAAGAATCTGCTGCGCTGCTGCAGCGCTTCTTCCGGGCACGCCGGCGCTCGGCCGGCTAGCGTCCACTGCTGCCCGTCCCGCGGCTTCAACCGCACCCGCTGTCCGTCGGCGCTACCGTACTTCGCCCGCGTGGCCTCGCTTCCGCCGTGGTGGTATTGGCTGGCGCGCCACGCAGGCGGCGCGCCAGCCAGGGCCGGCGTCAGAAGGCGTACTGCCAGCCCAGCACGGCGCTCCAGTCGGTTTCGAGCTGCGGGCCATCCAGCCGCTGATCGATCGGCACGAGGAACTCGAGGCCGAGCCGGTGCCCGCGCAGGACGCCGCCCGACAGGTACCAGTTGGTGCCGACGCCGACATCCAGCCGCTCGCCCCCCTGGGCACGCGGATCGGCCGCTGGCGACATCATCGGCGGGATCTCATCGTCCTGCCCGTCGAGGTTGCCCCAGGTGAGGTAGGCGAGCCTCAGCGACGTGCTCAGTTCCTGTCGCCAGAGATAGGCCAGCCAGCCGGTCAGATTGGCGCGGTTGCCGAGGGTGTAGCCCTCATCATTGGTGCCCGTGCGCAGGGTCGCGATGCCCTGGCCACCCCAGGACCAGCGCGCGGCCTGGCCGACATAGGTCAGGCCCGGCTGCAGGTCGACGGTGCCTGACCCGAGCTGCATCGGGTATTCCAGCCGCATTTCCATGGGCGCGCCGCCGGGACCGTGCGGCATGTCATCGTCCTCCGTGATGCTGCCGGTGGGCAGGGTGAGGCCGAGGTTCGCGATGACCTGATGCGGGCTGTCGAGGGGGGTGAGGCGCACCAGCGCGCTCAGCGCCGTGTCGCCGAGGCCGTCGGATTCCATGTCGTAGCGGATCGGCGGGTGATCGCCGTGGCTGTGCAGCTCGGCGGTCATGTCCATGTCGATGTAGTTGAACATCGCCATCAGCGTGACCCGGTCGGTCGGCGCGTACATCACCTCGAACATGTGCATCGCCATGTCCATGTCGATCGGGGCGTTGTGATAACCGAAGCCGCCGTCGGCCACGCTGCTGTAGGTGGCCTCGCGCGAGACGCGATCCGAGCCATTCAGCAGGCCCTCCTGCTGCATGGGCATATAGCGGTAGCCCAGCATCCATTCGCCGGCGCCATGGACGTGATCGCCCATCACGCCGATCGGCGCGTGCGCGTCGGCGCGGGCGGACTCCCAGTCACCATGGGCATGAGCCAGCAGCGGACCGGCCAGCAGCGCCATCGCGCAGATGCGGGAGCGGGTGAATTTTGAAGCCTCGACGTGCATACGTTCCTCTTCGTGGTGCCGACACCTCCATGGCGTCGGCGCGTAAAGGTAGCCGGCGCGCGCGCGGAGGGAATGTGACAAAACGCCGCGGGAGCGGTGGTGAGGGCGTGCGAATGTCGGCCGCCGGTGGTGGCGCTGGCCTGCAGGCAGAGCGGGGACGGGTCGCTGCACCGCAGCGGGCTTGGAGCCCGGCCACGAGCCGGCTATGATAGGCGGCTGGACGCGGTGACGGCTGGTATCGGCCCGGCGCCGCACCGGAGAGGTACCGAAGCGGTCACAACGGCGCGGACTCGAAATCCGTTGGGGGCGCAAGCTCCACGTGGGTTCGAATCCCACCCTCTCCGCCATTTCCCCCTCGCATCCGGGCGGATCCCCTTCGCTGCAGGCCGACAGCAGCCGCCGGAACTCTGAAGCTTCGGGTGAGAGTATCGGCGGCAAGCGCTGACGCTGCCATCGACCTCCAAACTGCCTTCCTGTGGGTCCACTTTGGCCCCTCACGGCTCAGGACCTATCGGGTCTGCCTCCGCCGGACAGGCTCGACGCGCCGCGTGATGTGAGCGCGAGGCCAAGAACCAGATGCCCATGTAGGGATGAGGCGAGTCGGCGTAGGGATCGGAACGGCAGTTGCTGCCTAACCGATGGTGCTGGACCGGCTCCGAGGACCAAGGCCGCCAGGGGCTGGTGTGTTGCGCCTGTCGGTAGGTGGTGCCCCGAGTAGGATTCGAACCTACGACCCCGCGCTTAGGAGGCGCGTGCTCTATCCTGCTGAGCTATCGGGGCGCTCGGTAAGGCCGGTTCGACCGGATCGGCAATTGTACGCATCCGCTTCGCTGCGGTCGCGCACGGGGCGAGGGCGTTGCTTCGGCGCTGAGCGCACCGACGCCTCTCCCAAAAGAATCAGGCGCCCGCAGGCGCCTGACAACTGTCGCTGAGCCGCGAGGCCTACTGCAACGGACCGCCGCCCGGTGCCCGAACGCGGATGATGTTGTTGCGGATGTTCAGCACTTCGGTGCCGAGGATCTCGAGGTTCGCCACTGCGTTCAGCTCGATGAACTCCGGGTCGTCCGGCAGGCCCTGCTGGTCGAGGATGGCGGCCTCGAGTACGCCGGCCACCCCTGGCTCGAACGGCCCTGGCCGCAGCGGCTCGACGACCGTCAACACCTCAAGGCCGGCGTCGAAGTCGAACAGGCCCGGCTCGAAGATGCCGTCGTTATCGATGGGTTCTCCGATGCTCAGCAGGCGGCTGTTGTCGAACAGGTTGCGATCGCGGCGCAGCAGCGCTTCGATGCCGATGCGATCGTCGATCGGGTCGAGCAGGATTTCGGCGAGCAGCTCCCGCCGGATCTCCCGGCGCAGGCGCCGGACGGCCCGTTCGCCGAGACGATCGTCGCGCCACCCGAAGACGCCATCGGTCGGCAGGAAGCCCTCGCGCCAGCCGAAGGCACCATCGACCAGCAGGTCACCGCCGATGCCGGTGTTGCGGTCGATCAGGTCGAGCACGAGGTTGCCGTCGCGGCGGCCGAAGACGCCATCGGTCGGCAGAAAGCCCGCGCGCCAGCCGAAGGCGCCGTCGAGCAGCAGGTCACCGCCGATGCCGGTGTTGCGGTCGATCAGGTCGAGCACGAGGTTGCCGTCGCGCCACCCGAAGACGCCGTCAGTCGGCAGGAAGCCCTCGCGCCAGCCGAAGGCGCCGTCGAGC
>PVBE010064897.1_pt1 | contig 71623 bp, 65 predicted proteins | sample 1631181 | NCBI WGS metagenome assembly PVBE01 (sample SAMN08397723, study PRJNA350692) | Marine metagenome, whole genome shotgun sequencing project. | isolation source: water | place: Pacific Ocean | collected 2012-04
AAAGCATTATTATAGAAAATTCTATATTCAATATGGTTCAAGTAAAACGAAAACTACCTGAATGGTTTAAAGTATCAGCTCCTACAAGCAATAATTTTTACGAATTAAAAAATCGTTTAAAAAAAGCTAATTTAAACACAGTCTGTGAGGAAGCTGCATGCCCAAATATAGGTGAGTGCTGGGATAAGAAAACTGCAACTTTTATGATTCTAGGAGACATATGCACTAGGGCTTGTTCTTACTGTAATGTAAAAACAGGTAGACCTACAGAATTAGATATATTTGAACCTTCTAGAGTTGCTAATACAGTTCTTCAACTCGGCCTTAAGTATGCGGTAGTCACTTCGGTTGACAGGGATGATCTTGCTGATGGTGGAGCCAAAGTATTTTCTATGACCATTAGCCAAATTAAAAAAATCAACCCTTCTTGTAAAGTAGAAGTATTAATTCCAGATTTCAATGGTGATTTACAATCATTAAAAACAATTCTATTTTCTAAGCCCTCGGTTCTAAATCATAACATCGAAACTGTACCTAGAATTTTCAAAAAAGTCAGGCCGAAAGGAAATTATCTTCAATCTTTAGAACTGCTTAATAGATCTAAGGAAATACGACCAGAAATACCTACAAAATCTGGAATGATGGTAGGTCTTGGAGAATCAAGAAAAGAAATAAAGAAAACAATGGAAGATTTAAGATCTGTTAAATGTGATCTCCTTACAGTAGGACAATATCTAAGACCCACAAAAAAACATCATCCAATTATAAGATTTTACTCCCCAGCTGAATTTGATGAAATCAGAAAAAATGGAATTAACATGGGATTTAAACATGTAGCAGCGGGGCCATTAGTAAGAAGCTCATATCATGCTGATGAACAACATAATGCTGCAACAGAAATCACTTATTAGACTTTTTCAATGGGAACTTTATTTATTGTAGCTACTCCTATAGGGAATCTAAAAGACATCACATATAGAGCTGTAGAAACACTAAATAAGGTTAATATAATACTCTCTGAAAACACTAGAATCTCAAAAATCTTATTAAGAAAATATGATATATCTACACGCTTAATTTCATATAATGATCATAATCACAAGAAAAAAATCATTAATATTCTTAATCTTTTAAAAACATCTGATATAGCTTTAATTACAGATGCTGGAACTCCTGGCATAAGTGATCCCGCATCCCAATTAGTATCTGAAGCTAGAAAAATGGGAATTGACATTAATACTATTCCTGGAGCATCTGCCTTATCAGCTGCAATATCAATTTCAGGATTAAAATCTAATCAGTTCAGCTTTATTGGATTTGCTCCGAAAAAAAAATCACAAAGAAAAAAGATGTTCTTAAAAATTATACAAACTAACCCTATAGTTATGTTTGAATCTCCTCATAGAATTATTGAATTAATAAAATCAATAGATGATATTTTTGCAGAATGTAATATCATATTGTTCAAAGAACTTACAAAAATTCATGAATCTGTATATGTAGGAACTCCTACTGAAATTCTTGAAAAATTATCAAATCCTAAAGGTGAATACGTACTAATATTAGAGACCGGAGCAGAAAACTCCCAAAAAGATCCTCAGATTTTATCTCAAGAAATAAAAAAATTTATTCTACAAGGTTTAACTGGAAAAGATATTGTTAAAAAAATCTCTTCATCAAAGGGGTTACCTAAGAAAAAAATTTACGAATTATATTTAAAAGAAAAAAGACTTTGAACATAAAAACTTAATAAGGAAATAATTTTGTCTGAAAAAATATTAGTTGCAGTAGCTTGGCCCTATGTAAATGGACCTCCTCATTTAGGTCATATAGCAGGTAACACTTTACCTGCAGATATTTTTGCTCGATTTCATAGAATGATAGGAAACGAAGTATTGATGGTGTCTGGAAGTGACCAACATGGAACACCTGTAGCTCTAAAAGCAAAAGAAGAAAATGTACATCCAAGTAAAATAGCTGAAAAATATCATTCTATATGGAATGAAATGAACAATAAAATGGGTTTCACTTTTGATCTTTATACCAAAACAGGAACTGAAAATCACAAAATAGTTGTACAAGAATTATTTTTGAAAATCAAAGAAAATGGATTCCTAACTGAAAAAGAATCCAAGCAACCATATTCAGACTCCTTGAAAATGTTCATGTCAGACAGATATGTTTTAGGTACTTGTAAAACATGTAAAAATGAAGCTAGAGGTGATCAGTGTGAAACATGTAATATTACTCTAGATCCCAAAGATTTAGAAAACATTAGATCCGCTATAGATGGATCCCCTTTAACTTTTAAGAAAACAACACATATGTATCTAGAACTTTCCAAATTTCAAAAAAAACTTAAAAATTGGGTAGAAAATCAAAATCATTGGAGGCTTTCAGTAAGAAACCATACTCTTGGAATGATAGAAAGGGGACTTATAGACAGAGCTATCACAAGAGATATCGAATGGGGAATTCCTGTACCATTACCCAAATATGAAAACAAGAGAATATATGTATGGTTTGAAGCTGTTACAGGATATTTATCTGCATCAATAGAATGGTCAAAATCAGAAAAGAATAATTCATGTGATCAGAATGCTTGGAAAACATGGTGGGAAAATCCAAAAGCAAAACATTATTATTTCCAAGGAAAAGACAATGTCCCATTTCATACAATTATTTGGCCTACAATGTTAATGGCCTCAGGTAACAAGAACCTTCCTTATGATGTTGCAGCAAACGAGTACCTAAATTTTGGAGGAAAACAATTCTCAAAAAGTAAAAAATGGGCTGTGTGGCTACCTGATTTCCTAGAATCATACGATCCGGATCCATTAAGATATCATCTTACATCAATAATGCCTGAAACATCTGATTCTGATTTTACTTGGCAATCTTATTTAGATGCGAACAATAATGAATTAGTTGCAACTTTGGGAAATTTCATTCATAGAGTTTTAAGCATGACTTACAATAATTTTGAAGGAAAAGTTCCTAATACTAAAGAACAAAATCCTGAATCAATAGCTATATTGAAAAAATGTAAGAAATATATGGATAAAACAAAAAAATTCTTGGAAAAAAGAGAATTCAGGAATGGACTTAAATCAGTAATGTCATTAGCCCAAGAAGGAAATAAATATATTGACTCAAAAGCTCCTTGGAAACAAATGAAAGAAAATAAAAATGATGCTGCCTTAACATTAAATACTGCATTAACAATCATTTCTAATCTGAGAATTATTATGAATCCCTTTTTGCCTTTCTCTTCAAAAAAACTAGCCCCATTTATTGGAGAGGATCCTGATAAAAAAATTATCTGGGAATTCAAAGAAATTAAACCTAATACTCCTTTAAAGAAACCAATACCTTTATTCAAAAAACTTGATGATGATATTGTTGAAAAAGAAGAGGCAAAATTAATTTAAATGGAGTCGATGTGAGAAATTACAATTCCATGAAATCTAATGTTATAGAAAAAGAATTAACTATAGTTTTAAATAACATGATTGAAGTTGCGGAAAAAGAAAATACTTATTCTAAAGAAATTTCAAAAATATTATTACAACTTTTTTCAAATTCAGGCAAAAAAATTCGACCTACAATAACTCTTCTATCATCAAATCTTTGGGGGGAGCCTGAAAATCAAAACAATATTAATATAGCTACAGCGGTAGAATTACTCCATGTCGCAACTCTTCTACATGATGATACTGTAGACAAAGCTGAAAGTAGAAGAGGAAAACAAACGCCAAGTAGTTTATGGGGCAAAGAAGTTGCAGTCCTCCTTGGAGATTATATTTTTGCTTCTTCTGCAATTTTTGTCTCTAAGTTACCTGCAACAGAAAGAAATGGAACAATTGGAACTAAATTTGCTAATACAATTGTTGAATTAAGTAGAGGAGAATTAACCGAATTTCTTGAAAGAGGCATTTCAAAAATTAATAAAAAAACTTATTTTGACAGAATATATAATAAAACTGGATCCCTTTTTAAAACTGCTGCTTTTAGTGGAGCACTTTGTGGAAAAGCAACCGAAACTCAAGCTAATATTATGGGAGACTTCGGATACAACATTGGAATGGCTTTTCAGATACAAGATGACATAATAGATTTTGCTTCTCAATCAATAATCACTGGAAAACCTTCTATAAAAGATCTATCAGAAGGGATAGTAACTCTTCCATCAATAATCTTTATGAAAGACAACCCTTCAGATAACTCATTAATAGATTTTTTAAATGATTTTCCACAACTTTCAATAGAAAAATATAAAAAAGCAACTGAATCTATATTAAATTCAGATTCAATAAAAAAATCGAAATTAATAGTAAATAAATTTATTAATAAAGCTCTTGAGAATTTAAAATCAACCCCAAATTCTAAATATAAAAATTCATTAATTGAACTAATTCAAAATATTCATGACAGAGAAAAATAAAGAAATTATCTCTAAAATAAAAAATATCATTACTAACCTCTCTAAAGTTTACGGACCCCCAATATGGAAGCCTAGATTAAAACCTATGGATGAGCTGATTTTTACTGTTTTAACTCAAAATACTTCAGATTTAAATGCAGAAAAAGCTTTCTTAAAACTCAAAACCTTAGGTTCATGGGAAGAGATATTAAAAACATCAGATCTAAAAATCGCTAAATTAATAAAATCTGGTGGCATGTCTAACATCAAATCAAAAAGAATTCTAGGAATTCTTCAAGAAATAAAAAAAAGGAAAAATAAACTAGACATATCATTTCTATCAAAATTAAGTTTAGATGATGCTAGACGTTGGTTAACAAGTATAGAAGGAATTGGACCTAAAACTGCATCTGTTCTGCTTTCTTTCTCATTTAATATGCCTGCAATACCTGTAGATACTCACATTCATAGAGTATCTAAGAGACTGAATCTCATAACAAAAAAAACTAGTGCTGAAGATGCTCATTACATCCTAGAAAAATTAGTTGAAGATAAAAATAAATATTCTTTTCATGTACTTTTAATAAATCATGGAAGAAAAAAATGCTTCGCTAGAAATCCTAAATGTGACGAATGTAGCATAAATAAAATTTGCAACTATAAAAAACTATAGGACAAAACAACTTAGAACTGTTAGGATGTTCATCTAAAAACATACCAATCAAAAAAATTATGCTAAAAATAGGGATTTTAAATGTAACTGGATATGGTGGTTCTGAATTGGTAAGAATCCTACATAATCATCCTGAGGTACAACTAAAAAGTATTACAGGAAGAAGTAGTGCTGGGAAAAAAATTGGAGAAGTATTCCCTCATTTAAATGATTATCAATTAACTATAAAGACTGAAATTTCTGAAGAAGTAGATCTTGTTTTTTCAGCTCTACCTCATAAAGCTAGTGCAGAAGTTTTAGGCCCCTTGATAAAATCTGGCATAAGATGCATAGACTTTAGTGCTGATTTCAGACTTCCTATTGATTTATACGAATCTATATATCAAGTGAAACATCCTTACCCTGAATTATTGAAAAATTTCACATACGGGCTTCCTGAACTTTTCAAAGAAGAAATAAAGCAAGCTGATAATATAGCAAATCCAGGGTGTTTTCCAACAGGAGCATTAATACCTTTATCTCAATTTTTCAAAGAAGCCAATGCTAAAGGAAAGTATACTGTGATCATTGATTCAAAAACAGGAATTTCAGGGGCAGGGAGATCAACAAAAATAGATTTCAATTTTTCTGAAATAAATGATAATTTCTCAGCTTATGGCTTAGAAGGACATAGGCATCAACCAGAAATTAATTATCATCTGTCACGTTATCTAAAAAATAACAGAAAAGATGAAGAAGAATCTAATGCTCCTCAAAATATAATTTTTACACCACATCTTTCACCAATGGTCAGAGGAATATTCACTACATGCTATGTAGTTTATTCTGACAATCAGAATGTTAAAATTAATAAAAAGAACACTATATTTACTAAATGGCTAAATAATTCTCCTAATGTGAAAGATGTAAGAGGAACAAATAATTGTTTGATGTATTTCGATGAACCAAATTCAACTAAAATGAGATCAAAAGAAAATGATAATGTCTATAGAATGATTTCTGTAATAGATAACCTTGTAAAAGGTGCAGCAGGTCAAGCTGTACACAATATGAACTTAATGTACGGTTTTCCTGAAAAAATGGGATTAGACAATATTGCAATCTATCCTTAATATATTTGGATATGAAAATTCGCCCCGTTGGTGTAGTGGCCTAACACGCTGCCCTTTCAAGGCAGAGATCACGAGTTCGAATCTCGTACGGGGTACCAAAATAAAAAAATGATAGTAGATGTTCATACACATATTCCGACTCATGAAAATGAAGTTCCTGATTCTGAAATAAAATTAGATACTTCTATGAAATCAGGCATTACTACTAAATTAACTAATTCAGTAAGAGATTATCTAGAATCATTTAAGAATGTTGATAAAACCTTCGTTTTTGGTATCGCTCCAAGACCTTGGAAACCAAAAGATCTAGTACTAGGAAACTCAGTTGGAGGGCCTAAGAATTTTAATCATAATGATATTGCATATAAATTATCAACTTATAATCCTGAAAAAATTATTCCATTCATGTCTTTACATCCATTAGATCCTAAGATTAACGATGAATACGACAGATGCGTTGAAGATTTAGGCTGTAAAGGGATTAAATTAGGTCCTAATTATCAAGATTTTCCTCCTGATTGTGAAAATGCTTTCAAATTATATTCAAGACTTGAACATGACTCTTTACCTATAGTTTTTCATCAAGGCACTTCTCCGCTTTCACATGCACCTTTAATGTATGCTAGCCCTCAATATATTGATAAAATTGCTATGGCTTTTCCAAAATTAAAAATTATTCTTGCTCATTTAGCTCATCCATGGCAAGTTGATGCTCTGGCAGTAGTAAGAAAACATGAAAATGTTTGGGCTGATGTTTCAGCTCAATTTTATAGACCATGGTCTTTCTGGAATGGAATGAGACTTTTTTACGAATGGGGAGTAACAGAAAAGATTTTTTTTGGCTCCGATTGGCCAATCACAACACCTAATGAAACTATTGAAGGACTACTAAGTCTTGAAAAATTTGCAATTGATCATCATCTCCCCAAAATTCCAGACTCTGAAATTCAAGGAATAATTAACAGGAATGCCATTGAATTATTAAAAATGTCCTAAGATACACTTAATTGTCTTTCTTCAAAATTCTTCAATAGTTCTTTTTTTAAATTTTTATAAGCATCATCAGACAAAGTAGGATCTTTCAGAAAAATTTCTTTAGCTTGATTTCGAGCATTTTCGAGCATTTCCAAATCTGTAAGAGAAGCAAATCTAAAGCCTTCAACTCCACTTTGCCTAGTTCCAATATAATCTCCAGGACCCCTTATTCTTAAATCTTGATCTGCTAAATGAAATCCATCATTATGTTTTTCAAAAATTTTAAGTCTTTCTATTGCTTGATCAGAAACAAAATCTGAAAATGTGAAACAGTTACCCTGAATTTTCCCTCTTCCTACTCTTCCTCTAAGTTGATGTAATTGAGATAATCCAAATCTTTCAGAACTTTGAATAATTATGCTACTAGCATTAGGAATATCTATTCCTACTTCAATAACTTGAGTAGATACAAGAATATCAATATTTTTATTACTAAATTCATACATTATTTTACTTTTCTCTATCAAATCCATTTCTCCATGCAATAAACCAATTCTAAATTCAGGGAAAATTTCATCTTTTAATTTTGAAAATTCTGTTAATACAGATCTGCCTCTTACTTGTTCAGATTCATGAATTAAAGGACATACAACAAAACATTGGAAGCCTTTGACTATCTCATCTCTTATTACATCAAAAGCATACTTTTTAGATTCTTCATCTCCACACCATTTCGTTATTACAGGTTTTCTGCCTGGTGGAATCTCTAACAATGTACTAAGTTCTAAATCACCATAAAGAGTTAATGCTAAACTTCTAGGAATTGGTGTAGCTGACATAGAAAGAAGATGAGGAATGTTTTTTGTTCTCAACAATGCATCTCTTTGATCTACTCCAAATCTATGCTGTTCATCAATAACAACTAAAGATAAGGCAGGAAAATTAATCTTTTCCTGTATCAAGGTATGAGTTCCAATAATAATATCTATTTGATGTTTTCTAATTAATGTTTGAGTTAATAATTTTGATTTAGGCTTTAAGCTACCAATAAGTAGTCCAACTTTTATTGTTATACCTTCAAATCCAGGAACTTTAATATGAATAACATTATCCAACCCTGTGTCTAGTTCTTGGTCTTCAAATTCTTTCTTTATATTTAAAAAATGCTGTTCAGCTAATATCTCTGTTGGTACCATTAATGCACCTTGGTATCCACACTTAGCTGTAGCTATAAGGGATGTTAATGCTACAATAGTTTTCCCGCTTCCAACTTCTCCCTGAAGTAGTCTACCCATAGGTTTCTTGGAATTCAAGTCATTCATTATTTCATTAATTGCTTTTAATTGATCTTTAGTCAATTGAAATTCTAATCTCGAAAAGAAAGTATCTAAAGAATTATCATTTAAAGAAATTGAATTAGCATAAGAAGATATTTCCCTCTTAGATTTTCTTCTAAGAACATTTAATTGATTCAAAAATAATTCATCAAAAGACAACCTTTTTTTAGCATTGAAAAATGTATCTATATTTCTTGGCAAATGCATATCTTTAATAGCTATTTGAAGTTCTACTAAATGAAATTTGTTTCTTATTCCTATTGGAAGAAATTCTTCAATTAGAGGAATCCCTTTATCTAAAGATTTTGCTACTGCATTTCTAATCGTTCTCTGTGCCAAATCACTGTTAGATGGATAAACAGGTAATAAGTTACCTGCATGAATTAAATTTTCTCTCTTAGGAAAACCTGAAGTGAGTAATTCATACTCTGGGTTATCCATAGTAAGTTTTTTTCCAATACTTCCTATCTTTCCACTCAATACAATCCAGTTACTTATCTTAAATTGTTTAGACAAATAAGGTTGCCCAAACCAGGTAATTTGAATATTTCCAGTACCATCACTAACAATTGCTTTAGTGGATTTTAATTTAAAATTTCCATCTGCTTTGATAGAAACAAACTGAGCTATTATTGTAGTTTCTTGATTGATAATTGAATTATTTATTTTGGAAACAGAAGAATAATCAATATGTTTTCTAGGAAAATACATTAATAAATCTTTTAGAGTACAAATATTCAATGTTTTTAATTTCCTTCTTCCAATCGAATGTATAAATTTTAAATCTGAAAGAGGAGTATTTAGAGTAAGTTGACTGGGAATTTGATTTTTAATTTGAGTATTTTTCCTTTTCAACCTACCTTGATTCTTTTTAGAGTAATTTGATATTAAATTTCTATCCTTAGAATATTTTTCTTCAACCTTATCAGCCCAACTTTTCCTCATTTCTGGAGACAATCTAAAATATGAAGAATTTTTAATAGGGGACAACTTCAAACAAGATTCTAAAGATTTTTTATGAATTCTAATAAATTCATCTAATCCACCCGTGACTGCCCTATTAGAATAAGAATTAAGTTTCTCTAAACCAAGAATACGAATTAATAGATTTATCGATTTGTTGTTATGGTCTATAGAAGATTCCATTAAAAAATAAATTTAAACGGAAAAATTATAAATTTATTCCTCTTCCTCTTCATCTTCTTCATCATCAGAAGGAGGATCACCAATAAACATCACTCCAACTGCACCTGGACCTAGGTGAGCTCCTAATGCAGGACCAAACTGTGATCTTAAGATTTCACCATCATATTTATGATCTGCTAAAGAACTAGCTAATGCTCTTGCATCAAAACCTTGAGTTGTATGCAAAACAGCCATATTTTTAAGATTTACAAAACCTTCAGCAGCATCTCGAATCTGAGATAAAGCTCTCAACATAGTTCTTGGTTTAGCCCAAGTCTCAACTAGACCATCAACATTCGTTAAAATAGGCTTAACATTTAGAATCCCACCAAAAAGTGCAGCAGCACCATTTATTCTGCCACCTTTTTTCAGATATTCCAAAGTACTTACAGCAACGAATATTTTTCCTTTTCCTGATAACTCGTAAGCATAATTTACAGCATCTTCTGCTTTCATTCCTGCCTTGACTGACTTAGCAATTTCTAAAGCTATCAATCCAGTCCCCATACTTACACTTAAAGTATCTATAACTGAAATATTACATTTGGAATTTCCTACTTCTTTAGCTGCTTGTTCAGCAGAATTGAATGTACCACTTAATTTGGATGAGATATGAATAGAAATTATAGAATCATGTTTTTTAGCTAAATTACTATAAATATCTATAAAATCTCCAACTGCTGGTTGGGATGTGGTAGGAAACTCTTTAGAATTTTGCAATCTTTCATAAAAATCATCAGCCGATAAATCGACATTCTCTTTGAAAGATTCATCTCCAAAATTCACTATAACAGGAACTTCAGTTATATTATTCTTTTTTAAAAGATCCGCAGGTATATCTGCTGCACTATCAGTAACAATTGCTATAGACACTTCTATCTCCTTAAAATCATATTATTCTAGAATATCAATTTATTCAATTCCGATAAAGTATTCACTATCATATTGCCCAGTTTCTATTAAATCAAATTCAGCTTCGATATACTCTTCCTGTAATTGATTTAATAAATTTAAAGCTTCTTCCATAATTATATTGTTTCCGACATAAATAGTGACTAATTTTTGCCGTATATCAACGCTACTAATAATCTTCTTCAACACTTCACTCTTATCTCTAGATTTAGTAATTAAATCATTTTCTACAAACCCTATATAATCACCTTCTTCAATATTCAGGTCATTAAATTCAAGTGTCTTAGAAGCAATTTTCACTGAACAATTTTTTATATCCTCAATGGCTCTGTTCATTGATTTAATATTCATGTCATAACTTTTTCCTGATGTAAATGTCAAAACAGAAGAAATACCTTCAATAAAATTCTTTGTAGGGATTTGGGATGCATTTCTTGAGGTTAATAATCGTGCCTGATTACAAATCTCTATAAGATCTTTATCGTTGGGTAGTAAAATAATATTCTTACCCTTACTTTTTTCTATAGAATTCAATATATCTTGAACACTTGGAGAAGAATCTTCTGAAACCTCTATGAATTCAATATAATCAGGAGTGATTTCAAGAAATCTTTGACGTAAAACGGGTTCTTTAGCAAACACAATTAATGCAATTTCAGCAACTTGCATTTCTTCATCTTGTATTTCTTTATCTTGCAAATGATTAAACTCTGATGTTTGCAAATTCATATTTTGAATATCTTCATGAGAGACATCACCATATTTTTTAGAATATTTTATTATTTCACTTGGATCTTCCACATGAATATGAATCTTTAATAATCCTGCTTCACCTGTAATTACAAGTGATTTACCTTTTTCATTTAAGTCAGCTTTTACATGGCCAATATTTAATGATGACCCCTCTATGACAAATGATGTACAAAAACCCCAAGATTCATCCTCTACTGATTGTAGGAATTCTTTATTAATAGGTTTTTGATGGATTACTTCTGGAATATATGAACTTTTATCTGAAGGAATAGAAAAAACAATATTTCCTTCTTCATTTCTAAATAAACAATTATATGAAGCCTCCAACATCAAAGAAAAACCATATCCTCCAGCATCTACAACTCCTGCTTTTTTCAATAATTCCATTTGATTAGGAGTATCATCAACTGTCTTTTTGGCTATTTCACTAGCAATTTTCCAAATATATTTCAAATCATCTGGATTCTTTGAAAGACTATTACCACTTGCATTAGCAGATTCTTTTAATACTGTAAGAATAGTTCCTTCTTGAGGATTAGGCATTGATTCATAAGCAAATTCAGTAGTTTTAATCAATGCCTCTACAAACTGTTTGGGACCTAACAAATCTTCATCATTTAATGCGAAAGCTAAACCTTTAAATAACTGTGCAATTAACAATCCACTATTTCCTCTAGCAGATAATAATGCCCATTTCGACAATAACTTAACCATTGAAGGTAAATCTAAACTTTTTGTATCCTCAGATATATACTCTAGAATCCCTTTGATAGTGAAGAACATGTTTGTTCCTGTATCACCATCTGGAACAGGAAAAACATTAAGAGAATTAATACTTTCTCGATGTTCTTCTAGAGTTTCACAAAACACTTCTACTAAATTAATTAATTCATTAGGCTCTAAGCCAATCTTAGTACTCATAATTTTTTTAATGATATATTAAAAATCACTAATAGATTCGATTATTTCTGAAATACATTCTGAAATACTCTTATGTTCATGCCAAAATATTGAAGAACCTGAAATTAGAACGTCTGCTCCTGCTTTAACTGCTATATTAGCAGTTTCTTTGGAAATTCCTCCATCAACTCCTATCTGAAAATTTTTCTCAGAATTCAAAAAATCCTGATTGTTTTTCACAAAATTCTTTACTTTTTCTATAACATCATATTGAAAGGATCTTCCAGATGCTCCAGGAATGACAGTCATAAAAAGAATTCTATCTAAATGTTCAATAAGATGAGTAATTTTTTCCCAACTAGTTTCAGGGTTTAATGCTATTGCCGGAGACATTCCTAAACTCTTAATCTTATTAATCACATTTATAGGATCATCATCACTTTCTAAATGAAATGTGATTATATCAGCACCTATTTTTGAAAAATCCTCAATAAATAACATGGGAGTTTTTACCATTAAATGTATGTCTATATTACATTTAATTTTTTCTTTTATTGAATCAAGGATTATAGGTCCAGCTGATAAATTGGGCACAAAATTACCATCCATCACATCGAAATGAATTTCATTACAATCAGATTCCATCAATTCATCTAACTGATCTCCTATTTTAAGGAAATCACCAGAAATGATAGATGCAGAAAGAATCAATTTTTTACACATACAAAATTAGAAACTCTTCTTTTTATTCAATAAAATTTTTGCCTCTTTAATAGATCTAGAAACACTAGAGAAAGAAGTTCCTCCTATACTATTTCTAGAATTCACTACATCTTCTATTGTCATATCTAAGACATCATTTTCAAACAATTCGCTTATTTTCTTAAAATCTTCCAATTTCAAATCATTGAAAGATTTTTTTGTGGACATTAAATTCTTCAATTCAAGAGACACTTTCGCGTATGCTTCTCTGAAAGGCATTCCTTTTTTAACCAAATAATCTGCCAAATCTGTAGCTATCATAAAACTTTCATTAGTTACTTGCTTTATTCTGGAATCATGAAATGTCAATGATTTAAGTATCCCTGTCATGACTTGAAGAGAATCTCTTAATGTATCGAAGGAATCAAATAATGGTTCTTTGTCTTCTTGTAAATCTCTATTGTAAGATAATGGAAGAGCTTTGAGAGTTGTAGCAATTGATACTAGTGAACCTATAACCCTACCTGATTTACCTCTAATTAATTCAGCAAAATCAGGATTTCTCTTCTGCGGCATCATGCTAGAACCCGTAGTAAATTCATCTCCAATACTTACAAATGAAAATTCAGAAGAAGACCATAATATCAATTCTTCAGATAGTTTAGAAAGATGAAGCATACAAGCCATAGAAGCATAAACAAAATCTAGGATAAAATCACGATCAGAAACTGCATCTAAACTGTTTTGACTAATTTTAGAAAACCCCAGCTTTTTCGCAAGAAATTGCCTATCAATTTCAAAAGAATTTCCAGCTAAAGCTCCACTACCTAAAATCAGAACATCATATGATAAATAAGCTCTTTGAAATCTCTCATAATCTCTTTCAAGCATATGAAAATACGCCAAAAAATGATGCCCTAAAGTTACAGGTTGAGCCCTTTGCAAATGAGTATATCCAGGAATAATAATAGAAAAGTTAGCCTGTGAAATATCTATTAAAGAAACCTGTAAATTAAAAATTAATTCTCTGATTTCCTGGATTGCATCTTTCACATACATTCTTGTATCAGTAGCAATTTGCTCATTCCTAGATCTTCCAGTATGTAATTTCCCTGATAATGAACCTACTATCTCATTTAATCTAGATTCTATATTCATATGAATATCTTCATATTGATCTTTCCAAACAAATTCTCCTAACTCAATTTCTTCCTTAATAATATTCAAACCATCAATTAAAATTTTCCTTTCTTCTTCATTGAGAATATCTAATTTTTCAAGCATCAAAGCATGAACTTGAGAGCATAAAATGTCTTGTTTATATAATCTCTGATCAAAATGTATGGATTTAGTAAAATTTGAATTCACAGATGTCCCACGTATTATAGAAACTAAATCTTTGTTTTTTTTATCCATCTTAAAGTTTTAATATTAAATTTTCTTTTCAGGTGGTTGTCTATGCCTTTGCAATTGATTTGGAAGACTAAAAATATCAATGAATCCCGTAGCAGACTGATGATCAAATTTATCTTCTTCAGAGTAAGTAGCTAAATCATAATCGTATAAAGAATATTTTGATCTCAAACCATTCACAGATGCATTACCTTTAAATAGTCTAACTCTCACATCGCCAGATACATATTTCATGGAACTGTTAACAAATGCATCAAGATTTTCTCTCAGACCTGAAAACCATCTACCCTCATATACTAAATCAGCATACTGTTGGCTTAAATACGATTTAATCCTCAATTGATCTTTAGTCAAAATTGATTTCTCTAATGCTCTTAAAGAAGTATTCAAAACTGTGGCTCCAGGGGTCTCATAAACTTCTCTAGATTTTATGCCTACTAATCTGTTTTCTATATGGTCTATCCTTCCTATCCCATGCTCACCAGCAATTTCATTAAGGTTCTTAACCATAGCTACTCCACTTAAGGATTCTCCGTTTAATAAAACTGGAATCCCAGAATTAAAAGTTATTATCACATCCATAGGTTCTTCAGGAGCTTGATCAGGAGATTTAGTGATTATATATGCATCTTCAGGAGGTTGATTCCATGGATTTTCTAAGTCTTCACCTTCTATTGCTACACCCCATAAATTACGGTCAATAGAATATATTTTTTCTCCAACTCCTGGTAACTGGATACCTAATCTATCAGCATATTTTTTTTCTTCATCTCTAGTCATTTTCCCTTCGCGTGCAGGAGCTATAATCATTAAAGGATTTCCAAAAGAAAGAGTTTTAATAGATGTATCTAACCTTACTTGATCATTACCTTTTCCTGTACAGCCATGAGCTACTGCTACTGCACCAATTTTTTCTGCTTCTTCAACTAATTTTTTAGCTATAAGAGGTCTTCCTAAAGCTGTAGCCAAAAGATATTGATTTTCATAAATCGCTCCTGCTTTAAGTGCAGGAAATACATAATCATTTATGAATTCTTCACTAACATCCGATTGTATACAATTTATCGCACCAGCACTTTTTGCCCTATCAATAAGTTCTTGTGAAATCCCTCCATTTCCTAAGCCCACAGTAAGTGTAATCACGTCAAATCCATAATTCTTTTTAATCCAATCTATGGAAATCGTAGAGTCCAAACCTCCACTATAAGCTAAAATTGCCGTATTTTTTTTATCAGTCATCTCTACACAAATTTAATTAAATTTTTTCTTCTTCTAATGCTTCTTCTAGTATTTTAACAGCCTGGTTCATTTCTCCTTCTGACACATTCAAAGGTGGGAAAAACCTAATCACATTAGGTCTAACAGCATTTAACAATAATCCTTTAGATAAACATCTTTCAATAACAGCTTGAGATTTATTTTTCTTTAATTCAAGGCCAAGCAATAATCCAAATCCTCTTACTGATTCAATATCATGTCTTTCTTTAATAACGTCTAACATTGAATGCAAATATTTTCCACTTTTTGCCGCTTCAGCAGGCAAATCAGTTTCAATAATATACTTTGCTGAAGCCCAACCAGCTGCGGTAGTTAATGCATTCCCACCAAAAGTCGATCCATGATCTCCCGGTGATAAAACAGAAAATCTTTCCTTACATAAGAAAGCTCCTAAAGGCACACCAGCACCCAAAGCTTTTCCTAAAACCATAACATCAGGGTCTAATCCAAATTTTTGATAACCAAATAAAGTGCCTAATCTTCCCATACCTGTTTGCACCTCATCAACCATGAACAAAATATTGTTCTGTTGGCACCATTTTTGCACTTTCAGTAAGTAGTTTTGATCAGGAACATTTACACCACCCTCTCCTTGAACTACCTCTAGTAGAACTGCACATGTTTTTTCAGTTGCATTTTCTACTAACTGTTCAAAATTATTATAATCAACATTTATGAATCCAGGCATCAATGGTTCCCATTCTTCCTGATAATGTTTTTGTCCTGTGGCTGCCATCATTGCCATAGTTCTACCATGAAATGAATTATTAGCAGTTATAATTTCATAAGCACCATCTAATGTTTCTCTTCCCCATTTTCTTGCTAACTTACATGCACCTTCGTTAGCCTCGGCTCCACTATTAGCAAAGAAGACTCTATCATAGCAAGAATTATCAGCTAATATTTTTGCGAGACCAAGCTGAGGAATAGTATAGTAAAGATTTGTCATTTGCATGATTTTTTTTGACTGCTCATGAATTGCTTCTGTCACTACAGGGTGAGAATGACCCAAATTCAAAACTGCCCACCCTGATGTGAAATCAAGATATTTATTTGAATTAGAATCCCATACCAAAGTACCTTTCCCCATTACTAAAACTACAGGCAATCTATTTACAACCTGCATGTAATATTGAGACTCAATTTTTTGCCAAGTTTTCAAGTGATCTATATTTTCCACCATATTTAAATTATCCTAGTTCCAATTTTTTTATTAGCAACACAATCTAACAATGCTCCATTTATTCTTCCATCTATTATATGAGTTGAAGTGACATTTGAAAGTGAATTTATACAAGCTTGAAGTTTTGGAATCATACCCCCTTTAGCAATTCCAGTATTTATTATGTCATTAGCTTGAGAAGTTGTCATATGAGGTATAACTCTACCATTAAAATCTAGTACTCCTTCAACATCACTCTGAAAAATTAGCTTATCAGCATTTAAACTTTTTGCTAAATAACCTGCAGCAGTATCAGCATTAACATTTAAAATACCATCTTTCTCAATATCATTAAAATTTAAATTAAATGCTATGGGAGATATAACTGGAATAGAGACGTCTAAAATAGATAATAAAGAGACAACATTACATTCAATTATTTCACCTACTAGCCCTAAATTCTTATCTTTAATTTTTGCTCCAAATAATCCATCAGAAACACCAGAAAAACCTATAGCACTAGCTCCATTAATGTTTAATTCATTAACGATTTTTGTATTAATTAATCCAGCAAGTACTCCTATAGCAACTTCCATTGTTTCTAAATCTGTTCTTCTTAGTCCGTTAATAAATTCAGGCCTAATACCTAACTTAGAAGCCCATTCAGAGATTTGCTTTCCTCCTCCATGAACTATCACTACTCTATGCCCAGATTTCTTCAAATCCATTACATCAAATAAAGTACTATCACCAACCCCTAAAGTACTTCCTCCAATTTTTACAACTATTACATCATTTTTTAGATTTTCTCTTAAAGTAGTTTTAGAAGTCATCAGATTAAATAAGGTAGATCATTTATTTTATTTAAATAATGAGCACAATAATAAGATATTATGTTCTGTAGGCTGAATTAAAGACAACATATTCTTCAGTTAAATCACTACCCCAAGCACATCCTTCTCCTTTTCCTAAACCAATATCAATTGAAATATTTACCTCAGTTTTGGTAAGCGCTGCAACCACAGATATCGGATCAAAAGGAATTGATTTACCATCTTCAACTATTTGAATATCATTAATAAAAATTTTTATTTTTTCTTCATTTATTTTACATTCTGAATTGCCTATAGCCATCATTATCCTTCCCCAATTTGGATCTCTCCCATAAACTGCAGTTTTAACAAGATTGGAAGAAACAACTTCTTTTGCAATTAATCTTGATTCAGAATCATTGGTAGCACCATTTACATTAACTGTAATTAAATGCTGGGCTCCTTCAGCATCTATAGCAATTTTCTTAGATAAATCATTTGCAACCATCTGAAGTGCTTCAAGAAATTCTTCATGGATTGGAGAACTTTCATCAATATTTTCGCCAGATTCTCCATTGGCAATAAAAATCACTGAATCATTAGTACTTGTATCCCCATCAACATCAATTTGGTTAAAAGTTTTTTCGACTACATCAATTAATATTTTCTTTAAATATGATGATTCAGCTTTTGCGTCTGTAGTAATAAATGCAAGCATAGTGGCCATATTAGGGTGAATCATCCCAGACCCTTTTGCTACTCCAGAAATTCTAACTTTTTTTCCATTATTTTCTATTTCCACAGATATTTCTTTTATTGTAGTATCAGTAGTGATAATAGATTTTGCAAAATCTGTTCCACCTGAATCTTCAACATTTATATTAGTTAAATTTTCTCTAATTAATCCCATTGGAAGTTCTACTCCAATCACTCCTGTACTACATAAAACAAAATCAAGATCAGTATTCATATGATTTTTTGTTAGTTCTACTAATTCTTTTGCATCATTCATTCCCTGAGTTCCTACACAACAGTTAGCAGATCCACTATTCACAACTATACCTTGAACAATATCAGGAAGAGACTTGCTAAATGTTACAGATGGAGAAACGATTTTATTTTTTGTGAAAACTCCTGCCCAATTAGATGGGGAATCAGAACAAATTATTCCTAAGTCATATTTATCCTGGCCAGGACTTTTGAGTCCAGCATAAGTTGCACCAGCTTTAAATCCTTTTGGACTCGTAATTGATCCATTACTAATAATATTAATCATAAATCTCCCCATATAGTTTATTGAATCCTAACTTAGCAAGAAAAAAATATCTAGAATTTAAAATTCCACTCAATGTTATTACTTATAGAGTATTATAATGTTAACTGTATTAATATTTCATCCTAATTGGGGGTAGTTTGAAAAAAGATAAATCTATATTAATTACAGGAGGTGCTGGATTTTTAGGTTCCCATATAGTTGATTTATTTGTAATGAAAAATTTCAAAGTTACTGCAATTGATAATCTTTCATCTACTACAAATTCTGCCTATGTAAACCCAGAAGCAGAATTTATCGAGATGGATATAAATGATAAAAATTTAAAGAAAATCATCCAAAGCCTAAACCCTAAAATCATCCTACATGCAGCTAGTCAGATAAGTGTTTCAAACTCTTCTAAGTACCCTACGAAAGATGCAAAAAACAATATAATTGGTTCCCTAAATATTCTTGAATCGATTACTGATTATCAGAAGTGTTATTTCATTTTTATTTCTAGTGGCGGTGCAATTTATGGAGAAAATTTAGAATCTCCCGTAAAAGAAACTCAATTATGTTACCCCAAGTCACCGTATGGCTTATCAAAATTAACTGTTGAAAATTACACTAAATATTTTTCAGAATCTAGAAATCTCAACCATTTAATTGTTAGACCTGCTAATATCTTTGGACCTAGACAAAATCCAAATGGAGAATCTGGAGTAGTCTCTATATTCGCAAATTCAATGTTAAGAAATCAAAAAGTTTCTATTTTTGGAGATGGACATGATTATCGAGACTATGTTTATGTGAATGATGTAGTAAGTTTTGTTGATCAAGCTATTGAAAAAAAAATTTCAGGAGTTTTTAATGTTGGAACAGGATTATCTGTAACTACAAATAAAATCTTTTCTGATTTAGCCAAGATATTAGATTACAAGAAAAATCCAGATTATTTACCTAACAGGCCTGGAGACATAAAAGGAATTAGATTAGATACAACAAAAGCATTAAAAGAAATTAACTGGAAACCTAAAATTAATTTCACTCAAGGACTTGAAGAGACAATATCTTTTTTAAAATCTGATATTCTAAATTAAAATAAAGATTTTAACTCATTACTACAACCCTTTAATAGCCCATATTAAGATAGAAAATGGAAAAATATCTAGTCTGGATAATAAAATTATCAATATCTGGATTACTAATTACTCCTTTATTAGTATCACCTCAAACAATATTTCCTTTTGTAGTAGGAAAAGCTTTGTGGTTTAGAAGTTTGGTTATCATTGCCACTACAGCTTTCTTGGTTTTGAAAATTAAATATAAAAAAGATAAAGCCCATATATCTCCAATAATAATAATATTAATAGGTTTTCTAATTGTTAATCTAATTGCTAGTTTAATTGGAAATAGTTTCACAAGAAGCTTTTGGGGCACTTGGCAAAGGATGGAGGGAATAATAACAATTCTCTATCTGATTTTAATGATTTTTGTGACTTCGAATATATTCAACTCCTTAGAAGAATGGAAAAAGATATTCCAATTTAATCTAATTATTGGTTTTTTTGTTACCTTCATTTCATTATGTCAATTTGTAGGTTTACCTTTTAGATTTCTTGAATTTCTTCCTCTAACAATATTATATATGCCATTAGGTGAGAACTATTCAGCATTGTCAAATACAATTATCGATGCAAGGATTAACGGTACTTTCTCAAATCCCAATTTTCTTAGTCAATACTTGTCTTTTATCGTTTTCATAGGATTAGGGTTATTGTTTGAAAAATCAATTCTTATTAAAAGAGAACTCATAAATTCTAATGTTTTTTCTAGCAAATTGAAAAAAGAATTTCTAATGTTTTTCTTAATTTTCTTTGGAATTATTTGCTCCATGCTCACTATTATCTTGACAGGCTCTCGAGGAGCTTTACTAGGATTGTTTATAGCTTTTCTAATTACTATTCCTTTGATTATGTTAAAAATTAACAAAAAATATATCAGATATGCTTTTCTGACAATTTTCTTTTCTTCTTTATTCTTTATTATTTCATTTCTTTTCTATTTAACTCTTGCAATTGACTGGTCAAAAGACAAATATAGAAATGAAGTTCTTGAAGCAAATCTTCCAAAAACTATACTTGATAGAATCACAATTAATAAAATTGAACCATCCTTCTTTGATAATAATAAATTCCAAATATATGGAGGATTTTCTCATGAGTCAATTTTGATAAGAGAAGAAGTTATTAAATTGAGTGTTCCACTTAAATATTCTAAAATTTCAGATACTTCTGAAATTGATGATAGAAAATATCTGCCTATAATAAAAAATATTATAGATAACTTAATGATTGAAGTAGATAAAACAGAAGAAGAAAATTTATTTTGCAATGAACAATTATTAGTTTTAAACGAATTAATTAGATGGTATTACCCTGAAGAATTTTTTAACCCTTCTTATAAATTACCTAGCGGTAGGGAAATTAAAGCTCAGACTGGTGTTTTAGGGGGGAGTGATTATGGTTATTGCTCTCCAATTTATACCACTTTACATAATATTCACCCTTCGATAACTTACATAATTAACGAAGGAATTGCTTTAAGACATAGAAAAATCACTTACAGAATGGCATGGGATGCATTTCAAGACAAACCTCTTTTAGGATACGGAACTGAAAGTTTTTCATATATTTTCTATAAATATCTTAAGGGCACAGATTTTGATGGCTATACCGTGGGTAAATGGGACAGAACTCATAGTAGACCATTAGACGTATTAACTTCTTCAGGTATTCTAGGATTATTAATGTGGATATTTATCGGAATTTGGATTTTTTCTACAATCATTAAAAACATTATTCAAAAAAAAGATGCATCTCTTTATATTTTCATTACAGGGGCATTAACAACATTCTTTGTTGGAAATCTTCTATTATTTCCTCAAATTTCCACATATATTCAATCTTCGTTACTAATATCTTTCCTAGCTAGATCCAGAATTGGATTCATTCAGCAAGCTGAAAAACATCAAAAAAAATCTGAAGATAAAATTCCAGGAAACAAGTTACCTCAAAACATAGGAATTATTGGAATTATAATCTTATTTCTCATTTCATTTTATTCTTTAATCTTAATTCCTTTTTCTGCATCAAAAAATCAACTTCCTACAGAAAAAAACACAGACTTAGAAATTTTTAGTGCTAAATTATCTTCTTTTCCTCAAATGGCTACCATAGGAAGGAAAAATTTAACGTATTCAATATTATTTGACTGGAATTTAATAATAAATTCTCACCCTGAAAAAGAAAAAATAATATCAAAGATAATTTCTGTAATTGAAAAAGATCTGGAAGATAGCCTAAAAAAAGAACCACATAATTTTGAATTAAATTTAGTTATGTGGAATTACTATGTAAAGATTCATCAGTATAATCAATCATACAAAACAAAAATTAAAGAAAAAGCTAAAAAATTAGTAGAGTTATCCCCAACAAATCTAGTTGCTCAAGAAACTATGATAAAAACTGCTTTAATCAATAAAGATTTAAATGAAGCTAAAAAATGGGTTAAAAAATGGAAAGAAGATCATCTTGATTTAACTATTTTTGAAACAAAATATTGGGACGAATCTATAAAAAATCTTGAAGAAGAACTAAATTAATTTTCAGGCTGATCCCATCTAGCAGATAAGCTGTTAATTACTGAGATGAAAATTATACGCAAATCAAATAACAAGCTCATTTTATTTGAGTATTCTAAATCGAATTTTAGTTTCTCTTTGGGGCTTAGATCATAAGAACCTTTTATTTGTGCTAACCCTGAAAGGCCTGGGATCACTTTTAATCTCTTGTCAAAATCAGGAATCTCACGAGCAAATTTCTCATGTAACTCTGGTCTTTCTGCTCTAGGACCCACAAAACTCATGTCACCTTTAACAATATTGATTATTTGAGGAATTTCATCTAGAGCTGTTCTTCTTAGCAATTGTCCAATTCTCGTGATTCTTGGATCATTTTTAGTAGACCATACTGCACCAGTCATTTTCTCAGCATCTGGAACCATAGTTCTAAATTTGATTACCTTAAAAATTTTCTTATCCTTTCCAATTCTATCTTGAGAATAAAATATTGGCCCTCTATCTTCTAACCAAATCAATAAAGGAATAACAAATATAACAATCATCCAGAAAGGCCATAACAAAGGAAAAACAAATCCACCTATTATCATTGAAATATCAAGGACTCTTTTTAACTTATATCTCTTAGATTTCAAAGTTTATTCCAACCTCCTTTAGCCCATCGTAAAAGCCCAAATAAAAATCCTAACCCCCAAGAAATATGCATTGAAAGGACAATTATTGGAATAAGAAAAATATTACTTATTCTAGGAGAATTCTTCCAAATACTCATTATCAAAATAAGCCACAGAAATCCTACTATACCGATTATCCAATTCAAAATTTGATGATAAGGCAGAATTGAATAACCAATACCTAAAGAAACTAAAAATAATACAAATAATACTGGTGCTAGTTGCCTTTTTTTCAAAGAGTAAGGATGTACGGATAATGTTTTTGTTTTCCATAAACCATATCTAAAAAACTGTTTTATTAATCCAAATAATGAATTGCGTACAAAGTAATCAACAACTAGTTCAGTATTTACAACTACACCTGGATCATATGACTTTTTAAATCTTATGTTCAATTCATAATCTTCGTTGATTTGGAATTCCTGATTATAAACTAAATATTCACCATCTGGTCCAATAAATAAATCAATTTCTCCATCTACATTTTTCATCCAGCCGCCAAGGTAAGCTGTGTCAGATTCTATCAGTTTATCCTCGTTCTCAAACTGTTTTTGCCTGTATTTAACTCCCCCCATTGCATATTTTGAATTCATAACAGTAGCTACTGCTTTAGTAAAAGTGTCGGTGCCAACAGCGTTTTGAATAGAGCCCACATTAAGAACACCTACACCTTCAATACCACCACTTTCCTTTCTAATAGTTTGCCTTAAATCCCTTATGTAATTTTGAGGAAAAATACAGTGAGCATCTGCCCTTATAATTATCCCTGCCCAGTCATTTGGTTCCTCTCCTTCATTATGAAAAAAGGGGTGAGTATCTACTGATGAACTGTTTTTTATTCCAATATTCATTGCGTATGACTGATAGAGATTCGGATTATCTAATATCTTCAGATTAAGATGAGCAAATTTTTCCTTAACAATTTCTAATGTTCTATCTGTGCTTCTCCCATCAACAATCAAGAATTCAGTGGTTGAAATCACCCAATCATCAATAAGTGAATTTATACATGCCTCTATATAATTCTCTTCATTTCTAGTAGGAATAATTACTGTTTGAGAAATATTTTTACTCATTTCAATACCATAATCTTCCATAATTATTTTTAAGATATTTCAAGGAATTTGAATCAAAAGGTTTTCTGTCAATAGAGCTTAATTTTCTAAAACCATCGAAAAGAGCGATGGAAAATTTTATCAATTGAAATTTTAATAATGATTTCAAAAAATAGAATGAACACCAAATAAGCAAGTGAATGATCAAATAAAATACAGGTAAATGTTTGTAGGAGATCCATATTCTATTTCTAATGCTATAGTAGGCCTCATCCTTTAATATATTTTTCTTATCAACAACTGACTTTTCAGGTTCATGTACAATCTCAACTTCAGGAAAATAAATCATCTTTCTACCTTCTTTGATAATTGAAGAACTTAAATCTAATTCCTCAAGACCATAAAAAAGTTCCTTATCGTAACCACCAATTTTTTGAAAAACATCTCTGGATATAACATGTCCTGCTCCCACATAATAAGAAACTCCCCTTTCTGAATTATGAATATCTTTGTTCAATAGTCTTGTAAGACGATTAAAAGGAATTTGCAGTCCTTCTTTCTGCTGTCGCAGTTTAATTTTTAATGCCATAGCAGCAAGTTTTTCAGATGAAGAAAATTTATTCACTATTTTTTCTAAAGAATTTGAATCAGTAAAATAAGCATCATCATCTAAAAAAACCATTAGAGATCCAGAAGAATTTTCTACAAGTTTATTTCTTGCCCCAGCTACACCAGAAGGCATGTCTGACCTTATCCATTTAATCTTAAAATCAGAAAATTTGCCCCCTAGTTTTTGCTGAATATTTATTTCAGATGCATCATCTAATACCACAATCCTAGGATTTACAGACTGATTTACAGAACTTCTAATAGCTCTTTCAATTTGTTTAACTCTGTCCTTAGTAGCTATAAGAACATTAATATCATTACTGTTATACATTTTCTTCAAAATAATTAGAGAATTTTGTTAAATATTCTTTAGCTGAGGTTTCAAGAGCAAATCTTTCTATATTATTAAACCCTAATTCTGAATGACTTAAAGCCATTTTAGGATTTTGCAAATATTTTTCTATAGAATTTTTCATTTCATTAACATCATTGTTCTTAGTTATTATTCCTGCTTTTCCATTCATCAAAATTTCACTCAAACCACCTTCCTCACAAGCTGAAATAATTGGAGTTTTTAATGCTTGGGCTTCTATAGCTACTCTAGGCAACCCTTCCCACAATGAAGGAATCACTAAGAATTCTGCATTTTCAAGATATCCCAAAGGATCTTCTAAATTACCTAAAAACAACACTTCTGAATTTATTTTCATCTTGTTAACAATTTTTTTCAATTTACTCTTTTCTTCCCCATTACCAATAATAATTAATTTCAGCTCATTAGCATTATCAATCAAACTAAATGCTTTAATAAGCAGAGAGAAATTTTTCTGCTTTGTAAGACGACCTAACCCTAGGATATATTTAAAGTTAGGTGTTACAAATTCTGATTTAGATTTAATCTCATTTTGAGTTTCAAAGTGGGGATTATAAATATAATTTACATTCTTAGAAACACCAGTCATTTTGATTACTTTTTTCATTAATCCTTCTGATTCAGCTACTACATCTTTAGAATGATTAAAAATTTTTCTCCACATTATCCTTCTAAAGATATTATCTCTTGGAAATCCCTGAAGACTTATAACAAGGTGAATATTTTTTGATTTTCCAGAAAATTTCAAAGCTAACCATGCTATTGTAGGCATCATAGAAACAAACAGTATTTCTGTTTGATTGGATTTCAAAAAAGATCTTAAAGAAAAAAATGTACTAATAGCAATTAATAATGATGTTAATCTAAAAATAAGAAAACCCTCTGTAGGCATCCTCTTAAAATTAGTAGACAAGTAGGTTTTTTTCATGTTTTCATTTAATTTGAAACCTTCCCATTCTTTATGAACACTTAAAAGATTTACATCATAACCGTTCTGAGAAAACTCCTTTGCCAAACCAAAAGTAGCCCTTTTAACTCCTACTGGATTAAGGAAAGGAGAAAAAATAGTGATATTTTTATTCAATTTTTCTTTCATAATTAAGTTTTTTTTGTAGAGATTTCTGATTTTTCCAACATTTCTGTGGCTCTTTCAATCCAAGAGTACTTAAGAGATAAATTTTTTGCGTTTTCTTCTAATAAAGTTCTCAAATTATTGTCTTTTAAAACAATATCTATCGCTTTAGCCAACTCTTGGGGATCGTCAGGTTTTACTAAATATGCTGTCTCATGATGAATTAAAACTTCTCTAATAGATGGAATATCTGATGCAATAATTGCTTTGCCTGCACCTAAATATTCAAATAACTTCATAGCAGATGTATATAAAGATGATTTTATAGTTTTTGCAGTAGAGGGAATAATCAACAGATTTGACATAAGAAGATATTTAGGAATAAATTTGGGATTTTTAAATCCCCAAAAATCAACATTATCAAGATTAAATTTTCTCCATTTTCTCCTATAAGATTCTATTTCTGATGGATAACCTCCTATAATCGTAAATTTAATATCTGGTAACAGAGCAGAAGCTTGAAGTAATGTATCTATGCCTTTATCAGGCAACAATGAACCACAATAAGTTACTCCTAGTGTTTCATCGTTTTTATTAAAATTAATTTTAAAATTCTCTAAATCAAGTCCATCATGCAAAACATTAATTTTCTTAAACGGTAAAAGTAATGCTTTCTCCAGATCTCTTGCTAGGTTCTCTGTAACAGCAAAAAGCGAAGAATCTGATTCTATAGCTGATTTAAAAACTTTTAAAGATATTTTGGGAGGCAAATCATGAAATTCAAGAATCGTTTTCATTCCAAATTTTTGAAAAAACCAATAAGAAAATGGAGTATTATCCCTCATTACGCAAAAATTGGGTTTTTTAATCTTCGCAATTATCAAAGAAAGAACTCCCCACAAAATAGAATTTATAAATGAAAAAGTTCTAAATAAAAAACCAGGTAAAAATCGTCTTAAGAGATAGCTATCAAAAAATAAAATACGAGATATAGAAACTTGATATTTTAAATTATAATAATCACTTACATTATATCTATGTTCTTTGTTTGACTGATACCTCCAGGGATGAATAACATTGACATCAAAACCCAGCTTTGAAAATGCTTCACACATTCGAATAATCTGAATACCATGAGCTTTTTCTGTCGGTAATCTTGCATTTGTGATGTAAACTACTTTCAATATAACAACTCAATCAACTAAAATATATTTATAAACTCTTATTCTAAATATATAGTTACATTATGCCTAGAGAGATAAATTTAGATAACCAAATAATAAATGACAATTCAAATTGTTTTGTAATTGCTGAAATAGGTAATAATCATCAAGGTGAATTAGAAAATGCCAAGAAATTAATCACTTTGGCAAAACAAAGTGGGGTATCTGCTGTTAAATTTCAAAAGAGAGATAATGTAAATCTTTTTACTGAAGAAATGTTCAACTCTCCATACACAGGGCCACAAAGTTTTGGTCCTACTTATGGAGAACACAGAATGAAACTCGAATTAAGTGAAAATGATTTTAAAGAATTGATTCAATACTCAAAAAAAGAAAAGATAACTTTCTTTGCAACACCTTTCGATATTAAGAGCGCAGAATTTCTTCATAAACTAGGAACTCCAGCTTTTAAAATTGCCTCATTAGATCTGAATAATCTTAGTCTACTTAAAACTGTAGCTGAATTTAATCTTCCTACAATTATTAGTACTGGAGCTACTACGCTAGATCAAGTTAAAAGAACTTATGACGTTGTTTCAGGTATAAACAATCAAATTGCTATTATGCAATGTACTTCAGAATATCCAGCGAAATCTATTCACATTAATTTGAATGTTATAAAAAAATACAGACAAGAGTTTCCAAATGCAATTATAGGTTACTCAGGACATGATTTTGGAACTTCTATACCTATAGCAGCTTTCTCAATGGGTGCTAGGATAATAGAAAAACATTTTACAAATGATAAAACCTTAAAAGGTACAGACCATCAATTTTCTTTGACACCAAACGAAATGGCCTCTCTAATAAAAGAGTTACATGAAGTAAAATTATCTTTAGGAGATGGAGAAAAAATTATTTATCCTGAAGAACAATTATCAAAATTCAAAATGGGGAAAAAACTTGTGGCTTCTAAAAAATTAAATATGGGGCATATCATTCAAGAAAATGATATATCAATTAAATCTCCTGGTGATGGAATCTCCCCATTTGAAATAGACACTATATTAGGGAAAACAATAAAAAAAAGTTTAAACAAAGATTCTTCTTTCACTATTGAGCACCTGGAGTAAAATGTCTCTAAAGTCAAAACAATTAGATCAAGAAACATCACTAATTTTCAATAAAATTAAATTTATAGCTTTTGATTTTGATGGGGTGTTCACCGACAACAATGTATATGTTGCTCAAGACGGGAAAGAAATGGTTAAATGCTCAAAATACGATGGGATTGGATTAAAGAACCTAGAAACTAAAGGAATAGGGAAAATTGTTATATCTTCTGAAAAAAACCCTTTGGTAAGAGCTAGATGTAAGAAAATAGGTATTGAATGTTATGATTCAGTGCAAAATAAATTTTCAGTGCTTCAAGAATTAATTAAAAATCAAAATTTAAATTTTTCTCAAGTAGCATTTATGGGGAATGACATTAATGACTTAGAATGCCTTTCAGAAGTAGGGCTTCCAATTGTTGTAAAAGATTGCCATCCCAAATTACTTAAATTAGCTAGATATGTCACTAAAACTTTAGGGGGTTATGGTGCTGTAAGAGAAGTGTGTGACCATCTAACAAGTCAATTAGGTTAATCATGAAAAAAGATTACTTTGAAATAGAAAATGATGTGATAATCATTACAGGAGGAAGTGGCAAATTAGGTTCCATATATTCTAATTATTTAGCATATAGAGGAGCAAATATTTTTAGTTTTGATATTAAAGGAAATCCAAATTCACATGGTGAATTTGGAAAAGATATTAAAAATCCTAAAATAGAATATCTAGAAGTAGATATCACCCAAAAATCATCTGTAGAGTCTGGATTAGATAGAATTATTAATCAAGGATTTCAACCTACTGGACTAATAAATAACGCTGCTCTAGATTCATCTCCTAATATTAATAGCCAAGACACAGGACCACTAGAAACATTGCCTATAGAGTCCTGGGAAGAAGTTTTAGATGTCAATTTAAAAGGAACATTTATTGTATCTCAAATAATAGGTTCTCATATGGCAAAAAATCAGAAAGGAACAATAATAAATATTAATTCTCATTATGGCCTAGTTTCTCCTGATCAAAGAATCTATGATTACACTAAAGAATCAGGTATGAAATTCAATAAACCAATTGCTTATTCGGTTTCTAAATCAGGGATAATAAACCTCACTAGATATTTAGCAACATATTGGGCAGAAAAAAATATCAGAGTGAACACATTAACTTTAGGAGGGGTATATTCCGAACAAGATCCTAGATTCGTTGAAGAATACTCAAAAAGGGTTCCTCTAGGAAGAATGGCAAAAGGAGAAGAATATTGTGGTCCTATACTATTTTTAATTAGTGATGCTTCGTCTTATATGACTGGATCTAATCTAATTATTGATGGAGGTTGGACAGCCTGGTAATGGGGAAATATGTCTAAAGAAAGTAATAATATTATAGCTCTAATTCCAGCTAGATCTGGATCCAAAAGAATTAAAAATAAAAATATTAAACTATTGAATGGGCATCCTTTAATAGCTTATTCTATTCAATCTGCTATAAAGAGTGAGGTTTTTGATGATGTGATAGTTTCGACAGATTCTGAAGAAATAAAAAGAATTTCAGAATATTATGGAGCTTCTGTCCCGTTCTTAAGACCTTCTCGTTATGCAACAGATACATCTCCAGACATAGAGTTTGTTAAGCATGCATTAGATGAATTGTCTAAATCGAATCAAACCTATTCTCAATTTAGTATATTAAGGCCTACAAGCCCTTTCAGGAAACCAGACACTATAAAACGAGCTTTTAAATTATTCTTAAATTCGAAATCAGATTCATTGAGAGCTGTTGAAAAATGTTTGCAGCATCCTTGTAAAATGTGGACTCTAGAAAATGGTTTTATCAAACCGTTTGTAAATCTTAAGATTTCTGGCCCACATAATCAGCCATTACACAGTTCTCAATATCCTTCTTTACCTGAAGTATTTATACAAAATGCTAGCTTAGAGATGGCAAACTCTTATGTAGTTTTTGAACAAAACAATATATCTGGTTCCAAAATCATTCCATTTTTTACAGAAAAAGATGAAGGAATTGATGTAAATGTAGAAGAAGATTGGCTCAAAGCTGAAATATTATTAAAATCAGAAAAAGCTATATTGCCAAAAATTAATAAACCCCCATTGAATTCTTGAAATGACCTTAAATTTTGTGCCCTTTGAAATATTCAATAACCTTTTAAAAGAGGAAATTCAACCCGAAATTAAATCCGAGTTACTCTCTAATTTATGTAGAATCAATATCCTTTATATGATTAATAAAGCAGGATCAGGTCATATTGGCTCTTCATTCAGTTCAGTAGATTTAATGTCATGGATTTTTCTACAATATGTTTTAAATAACGATTCAACTCGAAATTATTTTTTCTCTTCTAAAGGTCATGATGCCCCTGCAATGTATTCAGTAATGGCTTCTCTTGGATTAATAGATTTTAAATTGATTCATAAATTCAGAAAAATTGATGGTCTTCCAGGGCACCCTGATATTAGTACACCCAATGTGATAACTAATACTGGTTCTTTAGGTATGGGAATCTCAAAAGCTAAAGGGATAATTAAAGCTAACAGGCTAAAAAATATAGCTTGTAGAGTTTTTGTAATGACTGGAGATGGAGAATTACAAGAAGGACAATTCTGGGAATCATTAATGAGAGTAAAACAAGAAAAATTATTTGAATTGATAATTGTCGTAGACAATAATAAATTTCAATCTGATCGAACAGTTGAATCAACAAGTAACTTAGGTAAGTTAGAACAGAAATTTGTTTCCTTTGGAATTAACACAATTAAAGTTAACGGAAATAATGTTTTTGATTTTTCTAAATCTATAGAAGAATTAATTAATAACAATCAACCTTCTGCTATTATCGCAGATACTGTAAAAGGTAATGGTGTATCTCAACTAGAAGCAAATAATATGAAACCTGGAGAGTTCTATAAATTTCATAGTGGTTCAATAACAGATGAACTATATAAAAAATGTATTAATGAACTTTCTTCCAAAATAAATCAAACTCTAAATATGAATTCAATTTCTTTAGAATTGAAACTTGAAAACTATAATCAATCTAAATCTATAATATCTAATTCCGAAAAAAAGGAATCATTAATAAAGGAATACTCTGATTCATTATTAAAAGAAGCTAGAAAAAATAATGAAATAATTGCCTTAGATGGAGATTTAATTTTAGACACAGGGTTAATACCATTTGAAAAAGAATTTCCAAACAGATTCTTTGAATGTGGAATTGCTGAACAAGATATGGTTTCTCAAGCAGGCACTCTTGCTCTAGAAGGTTTCCTTCCTATAGTCCATTCATTTGCTAGTTTTTTAAGCACTAGGTCAAACGAACAAATATATAATAACTCAACTGAAAATTCTAAAATTATTTATGTAGGTTCTTTAGCAGGTATTTTACCAGGAGGACCTGGCCATTCTCATCAATCTGTAAGAGATATTGCCTCTTTATCTGGAATTCCAAATCTCAAAATCATTCAACCTAGTTGTCCTAAAGAAGTATCAATGATTTTAAATTCTTGCATTAATGATTTTAAAGATAGTTCCTACATTAGGCTTTCTTCAATTCCTGTAGAAATACCATTCTCTCTGCCTGAAAAATATAAAATAGAAAAAGGAAAAGGAACTACAATTGCTGAAGGACAAGATGTGATAGTTTTCGGTTATGGCCCGGTAATGTTAAATGAATTATTCAAAGCACGAACAGAACTAATGAAAACAGGAATAAAAATTAAAATTATTAATTTACCTTGGCTCAATTATGTAGATTCTGGATGGTTAAAGAGCCAAATTAAAGGATTTAATTTCCTCTTTACTTTGGATGATCATTATGAAAGCGGCGGTCAAGGAGAAATGTTATTGTCAAATATTTCACAACAAGATGATAAATCTGATTTCCCAAAAATTTTCTCTATAATTGGAATTAAAGAAGTTCCCAAATGTGGTTCTAATGAGGAAGTTTTAAAATATCATAAGCTTGATTCATTAAATTTAGCGAAAAGAATCAGAGATCAAATCCTGAATTATAAAAACTAAGAATTAATATTTAGCGAATGAATTAGTTTCTGGACGGCTTGACGCACAGGACTTTTAACATAATTTAAAATTTTTGTTTTGAATGCAAAAATCACTAATTCAGAATGCCAGTCAAATGAAATCTCCTTATCAAGAGCTCCTGATTCAAAAAGATAATTAATAATCTCATCAATTTCAGTTTCACTTAAACTTTCATAAAAATATCTAGCTAATTGACCTATTTGAAGTTCTTTTTTAAAAATTTTATCCCAAGATATTTGATAATTTGATAAATATTTAGATGACAAATCGTTAGCCACTAAACCTTGTGACAAAATCTGAGATGCTAAATCCGCAGACCTCATGGCAAAAAATATCCCCCCTCCTGTAGTAGGTTTTACTTGACCAACAACATCTCCTATTCCAACTATTCTATCTGAATAGATCTTTGAGGATGGAGATACAGGAATACCCCAAACATCAATATCATCAAAATAATTTAATCTATCAAAACGACTTTTCAAACTATCGCTAAAATGTTCAAATATTTGTTTAGGATTTTCTTTACCTAGAATCCCTAAATATGAATGATTATGATCTAGGGGAACCATCCATCCAAAAAAACCTTTAGGCAAACTATGACCTGTGAAAACATTCACTTCGTCTCCTAAATTATGTTTCAATTTTATCTGAGCTCCAAAAATTTTTGCCTTTGGAGAATCTAATCCTGCCATTTTGGATAATTTAGTACCAAAGCCACTAGCTAGCACTAAAGATTTAGATCTATATTTTTCTGTATTTCCATTATATTTAACTTTCACTTCAACAAATTTTGATTTAACTTCAATTTTTTCTACTACTCTTCCTAATTTTAATTTTGTATTAAATTCAGTTGACTTTAAGGCAATTGATTTAATAAAACTCTCTCTATCAATTATTAATGCTTGAGGATTATTTCTCTTAATTTTTATAAATTTCCCTGACGGAGAAAATATACTGGCAGAATAAGCTTTTCTATAAATAAATTTATTCACGTCAGGATAATGATTTTCAAATTCTGCACTCACAATACCAGTACATAACTTATCTCCAATTCTCTCTCGATAATCTAATATTATGACTGAATGTCCTTTAGAACTGAGGTTATAAGCACATTGACTACCTGCTGGGCCAGCCCCTACAACTATGGTATCAACAATTGATTCGTTCAAAATTCCCCTAGTTTAATCAATTAAAATTTACTTGTAGATTATTATAAGTATAAGTTTATAATCGATATGAAAGAAAAATAAAGAAACCTATGAATAATATAAAGACAGATTTAAGTATAGTTGGACTAGGAGCTGCTAGTTATGCAGCAGCATTGTATTCAGTAAGGTATCAAATACCTACAATTATGATCGGTTCAGAATTTGGTGGAGAAACTGCTACAGGCGGATTGATTGAAAATTATCCAGGAGTTCCAGAAATAGATGGTTATGATCTAATGTTGAATATGAAAGAACAAGTTGAGAAATATAACATTAAAACTATCGACGAGAATGCATTAAACATAGAAAGAGAAAATAATGACTTTTTAATAAAATGTTCTGATTCCACAATTGTAAAAAGTAAATCAGTGATTCTGGGTATAGGAAGAGAAAGAAGAAAATTAAATTTAAAAAATGAAGAAAATTTAGTAGGAAAAGGAGTATCTTATTGTTCTACTTGTGATGCACCTTTATATAAAGATAAGGTTACAGCAGTAGTCGGAGGAGGTAACGCTGCAATAGAAGGAGCTCTGTTATTGAGTAGATACTCTACTAAAGTTTATCTAATTTATAGAGGAGAAAAAATATTTAGGCCTGAACCTGTCCTTCTTAAACACCTTGATGAATCTAAAAATATTACTGTGTTACTTAATACTAATGTTACTAAAATTAACGGAAATGAAGAAACTGGTTTAAGTTCTATTGAAACTAAAAATGATATTCAAGAAGATGTAATCAAAATAGATGGGTTATTCATTGAAATAGGAGCTGATCCAAGATTAGAAATTCCTCATCAGCTTGGATTAGAAATTAACAAATCAACTAATGAAGTTCATGTGAATAATCTAATGGAAACTAATTTAAAAGGAATTTTTGCTGCAGGAGATTTAACTGATGCTTCTGGTAACTTAAAACAAACTGTGACTGCTGCTGGACAAGGAGCAATATCAGCACTTTCAGCATATAATTAATTAAATCAATGATAGACATGAAAGATAAAGAAATTGAAATTAATGTACCTGCAAGTAGTGGAAATATAGGATCAGGATTTGACTGTGTAGGAATTGCGGTAGATATTTGGAATAAGATCACTTTAAAACAAGCTTTTAATTCAAAAGAAAAACTGAGAATTGAATATACTGGAGAAAAGTCTTTCAATAATATTCCCCAAGAAGAAGATTTAATAATTTTGTCCGCGAAAGAATTTCTCAAAAATGATCTTTCAGGAATCTCAATCAATTGTGAAGCAAATATTCCACTCTCTAGAGGTTTAGGGAGTAGTTCAGCTGCAATCGCAAGTGGTTTATTGATAGGATCAAACTTAAACAATGAACAAAAAAAATCAATTAGTGAACTAGTCGAATTAGGAATAAAATCAGAAGGTCATCCAGATAATATTGCCCCAACTATGCTTGGAGGATGTGTCATTTCAGTACAAAATAATTACGAATGGGTTTTTTCAAAAGTTCCAGTTCCTGAAGATTTGAATTTGATCATTTTTATGCCTGAATTAGAATTTGAAACAAAGAAATCCAGATCTATGTTAAACCCCAAAATAGAGAGGGAGAATGCTGTCTATAATATTGGAAGAGCAGCATTGTTAATCAATTGTCTAAATAATAAAGATTTTTCCCAATTGAAATATGCTACCCAAGATATGATCCATCAAGATATAAGATTTGAAAATTTTAAAGAAATGAAATACTTATTGGAATCTGGGCTAGAAGCAGGAGCTTTATCAGGGTTTTTAGCAGGATCAGGCCCATCAATCATATTTTTTTCCCATGGGAGAGAAATGACAATAAAATATGAACTTCTAGAATGTGCTAGAAAACACAATATTAAGGGCAAAGTAATAATTACTAAGCCTACTAATAAAGGTGCACATCTTAAACTAATAAAATAATCATGTCTTCTGCATCAAACAAAACCCTAGTACAGAAGTACGGTGGGTCATCATTAAAAAACATAAGTGCTATAAAAAATATAGCTAAAAAAATCATCAAAAAACATTCTGAAGGATTTAATATGGTTGTTGTAGTTTCAGCTATGGGAAAATCTACTGATCAGCTTCTCAATAAAGCTACCAAAATCATCAAAGATATAAGTGCTAAGCATAACAGAGACCTAGATATGCTTCTGTCTACAGGAGAATTAGTTAGTGCTACATTATTATCAATGGCAATAAACTCTAATGGAGTTAATGCAATTAGCTTAACGGGAACACAAGCTGGAATCAAAACAAATCTTCACTACGGCTCCGCTAGGATTTCTAATATTGAAATTTCTAGAATAAAAAAAGAATTAAACGCAAATAAAATCGTAATAGTTGCAGGGTTTCAAGGGATTTCCAATACGGAAGATATTACTACTCTTGGGAGAGGAGGATCTGATACAACCGCAGTGGCTTTAGCAGCAGCTATAAAGGCTTCAATATGTGAAATATACACTGACGTTGAAGGTATTTACACAGCAGATCCCAATATTGTTAAAGAAGCTAAATTAATTCATTATTTATCTTTTGAAGAAATGCTAGAAATGGCATCATTAGGTGCTAAAATGCACCCTAGATCTATAGAATTAGGATCAATATATAATATACCTATATCTGTAAGACATTCTGCAAGATCTACTAAAGGAACAATAATAAAGTCAGGAATCAAAAAAATGGAAATTAGAGAAGTAGTAACAGGTTTACCCACAGAAAGAAAGATATCTAAAATAACAATAAAAGATTTAAGTGATGTTCCTGGAACAGCCGCAAACATATTTCTGCCTCTAGCAAATCAAGGAATAAATGTAGATGTGATTGTTCAAGACGCAGGAACTGACGGAAAAACTAATTTAAGCTTTACTCTGTCAGAGAGTCATCTAAATCAGGCTATTGAGCTATTAAGTACTTCTGATTATATAAAGTCCGAAAACATTAATAGTGAAAAAGGTTTAGGAAAAATAAGTATCGTTGGAACTGGAATTCAGAACCAACCTGGATATGCTGCTAGAATGTTTAAAAATTTAGCAGATGCAGATGTGAACATAGACATGATTACTACTTCAGAAATAAGAATTACATGTATAATCAAAGATTCTGATATAGATCGAGCTGCGAATGTTTTACACAAAGAATTCTTTAAGTAAACTGGAACATTTAGGATGTTTTTATCAATAATTATTCCTTCTTACAATGAATCCGCAATTATAGAAGATTCTCTAAAAAAGATTGAAAATTTCTTATCTAAAAAAAAATTTCAATATGAGATTATTTTGATTAATGACGGTAGTACAGACGATACATTAAATATAGTTACTCAATTGTCTTCAAAAAACCCTAAGATAAGAATAATTGATATTCCCCATAAAGGAAAAGGTGCTGCAGTTAAAAAAGGAATAATAGAATCAAAAGCAAAATGGAATTTTTTGTGTGATGCGGATTTATCTATGCCTATAGATGAGTTAGATAAATTTTTGACACTTATTAGTCAGGATCCTTCTGTAGACATCATTATTGCTAATAGGAGTGATATTAATTCAAACGTTTATAAAGAACCTAGAACAAGACATTATCTAGGAATTATATTTAATATATTTGTTAGATTATTATTATTAAAAAATTTCTATGATACCCAATGCGGATTTAAACTTTTTAAGAATTCAACAACATTAAAAATTTTCAAACTACAAAAAATTAACGGATTTTGCTTTGATGTAGAAATACTATACTTGGCAAACAGATTTAAGAAAAACATCAAACAGGTTCCCATAGAATGGCATTATAATCCCAATAGTTCGGTGAGAATCTTTAATGGCTCTAAAGCATTTATTGACCTAGTATTGATCTTGATTTTTAGAATCTTCAAAAAATATGAAATTTACTAAATATTTTCAAAAAGTTTAGGTAAAATTTCTGATGTTGAACCTTGTATAACCACATCACAAAACTCTGTAAGTTTAGTTGATGTAATATTTATCTCTATTAATTTTGCATTTTGGGATTTTGCTATCCAAAACAATCCTGCTGCTGGCCTAACAGTTGAAGAAGTTCCAATAGATATTACACAATCAGCAGAATCAATTGCCATTCTAGAAGACTTTAAAACATCTTTTGGAATAGTCTCTCCAAACATTACAGAATCAAATTTCATAATATTCCCACATTTTAAACAAGGATCTGGCATTTTCGTGATTCTATTTTCCATTCTATCTATTCTTGCGCAACATCCAATGCAACGAAATTTTTTCCTATTCCCATGAATTTCTATTAAATTCTCAGTTCCAATCTCTAGGTGCAATCCATCAATATTTTGAGTAATAAGCTTTTTAATTAATCCAATATCTACCATAGATTTTAATATTTTGTGGCCTACATTTGGTCTAGCTAACTCTAGAGTTTTCCTTAATTCATTAATATATGGAGCAGAAGCATATTCTATTTCTCTAACCCACCATTTATGAGGATCTTTAATAAAATCAGAATAACTATTTAGACTAGGCTTTCCAAATCTTGTCCATAATCCATCTGTACCTTGAAAAGTAGGAACTCCACTATCTACAGAAATACCTGCTCCAGTGACAACCACAATATACTCACTTGAATTAATTATTTTTATTGATTCTTTGATCTCATTTTTCATTATTTTCTATATTTTTAACTACCCCTTTATTGACACTAAATAACTTTGAATTGCCTAATTTAGAATTGTCTAATAGTTTGATATCTGGAACAGTAACTAAGACTTGATCATAAGAAGCTATTAGTTCCAAAACTAATTTTCTTCTTTCTGAATCCATTTCAGACATTACATCATCAAGAATTATTATAGGATCACTTTTTTTCAATTCACCTATTATCTTAGCTTCTGCTAATTTCAACGCTAAAACTATAGATCTTATTTGACCTCTAGATGCATAATTTGAAATATTAAATCCAGATAATGTTATTTCAATATCATCTCTGTGTGGGCCAATTAAAGAAGTTCCAAGCTTTACTTCATCATGCTTTAATCTTTCAATAGATTCAAAAATTAATTTTCGATAATCATTCTTTTGTAATAATTTATTTTTAAAATCAAATTCATTAGAGGATTTCAAATTGGGTTTGTATATTATTTCCAGACTTTCATTTTCTATAGATAATTGATCGTACAAATCTACTGTATAATCAAATAATTTTTGAACAATCTTATGTCGAAAAAACATAATCAAACTTCCATCATCAATCAATTTGTCAGTCCAAAATTTCAACTCATGATAATTTGAATTATTTGATGAAATATTTTTTAAAATCCTATTTCTGTTTTTTATTACCTGATTATATCTCTGAAGAGCCTTTAAATATTGAATATCAGTTTGAGAAATAAAAATATTTAGAAATTTTCTTCTTACTTGAGGTGCTCCAATAATTAACATTAAATCATTAGCTTCGAACATTACAGCGTTAAAAGCACCTATAAAAGAATTCAAAGAGACTTTAGCTCCATTGATTTTCAATTCCTTCTTAAATTTATGAAGCTTATTTTCATTCAAAACATTTTTATCAGGAATTAATTCAAATTCTATACTGAATAAATTAGATTCATCAGACCCTATCCCTTTAATATAACAATGTTCTCCTAGGTTAATTTCATGATTAATTAATTCTTGATCTGAAGAAGACCTAGTAGTTTTGCCAATCGCTAATAAATATATACTTTCTACTAAGTTGCTTTTTCCTTGACCATTAGATCCCCAAAAAATATTTAATCCTGGAGATAAATCAATAGAAGTATCAATATGGTTTCTGAAGTTTTTCAGAGAAATTTTAGAAAGTAAAATATTAAAACTCCCTTATAGCCTAATAAATAATTATAATTCAATTATATTAATCAAAGATCGAATATAACCATTTTTGATTATTCTTATACCAAATCACAGTCTTCTCTAAACCATCTTCTAAACTAATTTTGGGATACCAATTGAGAAGTGATTTAGCTTTATTAATGTTAGCCCAAGTATAATCAACATCTGCATAATGTTTTGGAAAATATTCTATTTTAGATTCTTTTTTTATAATTTTTTCTAGAATTTTCAAAACATCAATTAAAGAATAAGGTTTTGATGAACCTAAGTTTAGAGTCTGAAAACCTTCAAGTTTACTAGAACTAATAATTCCATCACAGATATCTTCTACATATGTAAAATCTCTTTCTTGAGAACCATCTCCAAAAAGATTTATTGTTTCTTCATTAATAATTTTATGAATAAATTTCAAAATACTCATATCTATTCTTCCTGCAGGTCCATAGACAGTAAAAAATCTAAGAGAAGAGACATTCAACGATGAAAGATTCGTATAATTTCTTGATACTATTTCAGCAAATAATTTCGAAAATGCATAAGGAGATTGTGGATTTTCTTCTGTCTCATTTTCTATGAATGGCATTTTATTATTATTTTGTGATCCATAAATACTAGAAGAAGAGGCTAAAATAAAAGATTGGCTCGAAAATTTTGTTGCTATGTTCAACATATTCAGAGTTCCAATAATATTATTTTCATAATATTTCTTAGGGTTTTCTACAGACTGTCTTACACCAGCTAAACCTGCTAGATGATAAACCGTAGGAATTTTTTGTATATTTTCTTCACTTATTCTTTTATTCAATTCTGCCTTATTGGTGATATCTACATCAAGAAATTTAAGTCCATTTCCTCTTAATTGTTTCAATCTCCAATCATGTAACGGATTCATTAAGGAATCTAAAGTATCAATACCTATTACAGGTATATTCTGAAACAATAATTTCTTAGAAAGATGAAATCCTATAAATCCTGTACATCCAGTAACTACAATCAATTATTTTCCTTACTTTTTACATTATTGATAATCTAAACAGTTATTATTTATTATTACCTAGTTAAAAAAAAACACAAATATATTCAATATGAATCATAAAAAAATATCTGCTGTATCTTTTGATCTCTGGGATACTTTAATAAAAGATACAAATAGTATGATGCAAAAAAGATCCCAGTGTCGAATTAACAACATAGAGACTTTATTATCAAACACAAATTCAAAAGTCTCTAAAACTATCATTAAAAATTCATTAAACTACATCAGAGAAAAATGTACTGAAGATCATAATAATGAATTTGACATTAGTTTCCATGATAGAGTCAATCAATTAATCAACCTTATTTCTAAAGAAAAAGTCATAACCCCTACAAAGAATCTTAATAAATCAATAGGACAAATAATTGATGATGCTTTCCTCGCATATCCTCCAAATTTAGTTGAAGGAGCAAAAGAAACAATAGAAAAAATTAATCAAAAAGGATATTTAATGTGCCTTATTTCTAATACAGGATTTACTTCCCCAGATACATATAATATTTTCTTGGAAAAAATTGGTATCTCTAAATACATAAAAATAATTTTACTCTCAAATGAAATTCAAACCGCAAAACCTTCAAAAATAATTTATGATCTAGCTATAAAAAAACTAGGCGTTCCCAATAGAGAAATAATTCATATTGGAGATAATTATCAAGCTGATGTTATAGGATCAAAAAATTGTGGGCTCAAACCTCTTTGGGTTAATGATGATGATAATCCAACAAACAAAGAAAATGAAAAAATTATCATTAAATCTATACCTGAAATTTTAGGATTTATCTAATTTAAACCCCAAAAAATACCTCACAATAAAATAAATAAATAAAAATTCTATCATTGATAATAACCCAATAGCATAAGTAGCATCTCTAAAGAAGCTCTCAGGAAACAACATAATCAAATAATCAGTTTTAGGATTAAGAATCCAAAGATCATTTGAAAAACTAATTTCGTGGAACAAAACGAAAAAATAATCAAAAAAAACTAAAAAAGTTATTGAAATCAATATAACTAAAAAAACACTTAATAAACCACTTAGTAATATTAGCCTTAAGAGTGTTTCTTTCCAATTATGATCATGAAAAACCAATATAAAAGAAAAAATTATAAAAACACACCCTATTATTAAACCAATAGTATCAATCAAATTTATCAAATTCTTAACATCTTTCATATGATAAATTTCTCGTTGATTAAATAAAAATTTCATTTGATTATTTATAGTAGTTTCAACTGATAAATATTCATCATTATTTTGAAAGTAAGTTCGTATCTCTTTACCGATTTTTCTTAAATTTGTTAATTCAATACTAGTCTTTTCGGATATTTCGTATCTCCAAAAATCATATTCATAAATAAATCTAGTTTTTATAACAATATCTGAAGCAATAATAATTAAAAATACAGGTACAGAAAGAACTAACAATCCTTTAAATGTCAAAAGTAATACTTTCATAAAGTTAAATTTCTTGTAAATATAATAAATATAATATTTATTCCCATAACTTAGGAGATATTTCAAACTATGTCTAGAGATTTTAAAGAATTAATTAAAGTAGTGGAAACTTTAAGAGGAACTGATGGTTGTCCTTGGGATAAAGAACAAACACATCTTTCATTAAAACCATTATTGATTGAAGAGGTATATGAATTAGTATCAGCTATAGAAGATAATAACCAAGAAAAAATTATTGAAGAGTTAGGAGATATCTTAATTCATATAGTTTTCCATGCTGATATTGGTAAGAATCAAAAAACTTTTTCTTTTAATGAGATTATTAAAACAGCAATTACAAAACTTAAAAGAAGACATCCTCATATTTTTTCATCAGAAAAAAGTAACTTAAACTTAGATGAAGTTCATAAACAATGGGATAGAATCAAGCAAGAAGAAAATAATGATCCACTCTCTTTGATAAAAAATATTCCTAATCAACTACCATCTCTATTAAAATCTGCCAGTTTATATTCTAGAGGAAAAAAACTTAACCTAATAAAAAAACAAAAAATCCCTACCGCAATTACATTTGATCTAAAACCTATAGAACAAATGTCTAAGAAAGAGACATCAAAAAAAATTTTTGAGTTAGTTGCAAGCCTTGAAGAAATTGGACTGAATACAGAAGATATTCTCAGAGAATATAATAATTCAGTAATAAAAAAATTTATTTCAAATAAAGATTAGACAAACTAAAAAAATTTAATCACAATAAAAATATTAATATGTTGAATGAAAATATAAAAAACATACTTCCTTTGACTTCTAAAGTTAACAAAGAAGGAACTTTAGAAATTGGAGGATGTAACTTAGAGGAATTGTCGAATCAATATGGAACACCACTATACTTATATGATGAGACAACAATAAGGCAAATCTCTAAAGAATTCGTTAATGAATTTGAAAATTCTTACCCTGATTCACACATTTCTTATTCATCCAAAGCTTTTTCCAGTCCTTATCTTACAAAAATTTTAGAAAAAGAAAATCTTGGAATAGATGTTGTTTCAGGAGGAGAATTATCTGTACTTCAACATGCCGAATTTCCATCATCAAAAGTTAATTTTCATGGTAACAACAAATCATATGAGGAATTAAAACAAGCAGTAGAATGGGAAATAGGAACCATTACTTTAGATAGCTTCGATGAAATTACTCTGTTAAATCAAATAGCTTCTGAATTATCTATAAAACAAAAAGTTTTAATAAGAGTTTCCCCAAGCGTAGACCCTAAGACACATATTCTAACCACAACAGGTAACCTTGATTCTAAATTTGGATTTCCAATAGAAACAGGACAAGCAGAAGAAGCTATAAAATTAACTGTAAAAATGTCCAATTTGGATCTACATGGAATTCATTTCCACTTGGGATCTCCTATTTTTGAAACAAAACCCTATATTTTAGCAATAAATTATGTATTAGAGTTTGCGAATCAACAGAAAAAAAATGGTTTAAACCTAAGAATATTTAACCCTGGTGGAGGTTTCGCTGTTTCATATACTTCTACTGATAAAATTCCTCCAAGCATTAAAGAATATGCAAATTCCATCTCTAAAACAATAAAAAATAAATGTAACGAACTTTCATTACCCGAACCACATTTAATAGTTGAACCTGGAAGAGCTATTGTGGCCAGGTCTGGAGTTGCAATTTATAAAGTTGGAAATATCAAAGATATCCCTGGAGTAAGAAAATATGTAAGTATAGATGGAGGTATGGGAGATAATATAAGGCCAGCATTGTATCAGTCAAAATATTCTTTATTCTCAGTAACTAAAATACTAAATAAACCAACTGAAAAAGTAGCTGTAGTAGGAAAATTTTGTGAATCTGGAGATATTTTATCGAGTGAAACTTACCTTCCTAAATTAAAATATGGTGATTTAATTTTAGCAGCAACTTCTGGGGCATATAACATACCTATGTCTAGCAATTACAATATGTACTGTAGACCAACTATTTTAATAGTCAATCAGGGTAATCATAGAATTATAAAAAAAAGAGAAACTTATGAAGATTTACTTTCTCATTTTGTCTAAAGTTTTATTGGAGGTTTAAATTAGTTATTGGAAAACATTAGGTTATCCTGAAATAATTAACAGCCTTAAACAAGTCTGCAAATCAGATTCTATGCCTAATTCAATTATTATATCAGGACCAAATAATGCTGGAAAAACAACTCTAGCTTTAGATATATCGAGAGAAGTAAACTGTAAAAATACACAAAATAATTCTTCTGATCAGACAGGAGAATGTCAATGTGATCAGTGCAGAAGAATTGATTCTAACAATCATCCTGATGTTTTATTAATTAACAAACAATCAATTTGCTCAAATGTTAATGAAAAAGGATCTTGTAATAATTGTGGACCAACAACAAAACAAACTGTAATTCCTATTTGTGTTATTAGAGATTTTGTATTAGGAAAATCTCAAACAAAACCTTTTTATGGAACTTTTCAAATTACAATTTTAGAAGATGCTCATTTATTAAGAAGAGAATCTATTGATCATTTATTAAAAATTTTGGAAGAAGGCACTCCAAATTTTTTAATGATCCTGTTAGTCAAATCTCTAGATGTTTTACCTTTAACTATAAAATCAAGATGTCAATCTTATAAATTATTTCCTCTACCATCTAAACTAATTGAAAAGTTGCTAGGAAGTCATTACTCTAACAAAAAAGATAATATTGATACAATTGCAAAACTATCAAAGGGTTGTTTTGGAAAAGCCATCAATATTATCGAACATCCGATTCTATTAGATAATCAAAATCAAACAATTGAAAGAATCTTAGAATTATTGAAAAATCCTTTATCGAAACAATTACAATATTCAAATGAACTTTCTAGTTTATATAGAAAAAATAGAGAATCAGTGCAAAACGAACTTGAATGCTGGTCGAATTGGTTTAGAGATATATTAATGATTAAAACTAATCAAGAAAAGAAAATAATTTACACGAAATATTTTAATCAAACAAATGAAATTGCATCAAAAATATCACTTTCAGAAACTTTGAATTTGCTTAAATCCATATCTTCTTCAAAAAAAACATTGGAAATGAACATAAGCCCACTAGTCATTTTTGATCTTTTAGTGAAACAAATTCCCAAAAACATCAAAATTAACTCGAATTAGGAACGGGATTTTTAATGATAATTACTATAGATGGACCTGCAGGAGTAGGAAAAACGACAGTAGGAAAATTAACAGCAAATAAACTCGGGATTGGATTCCTAGACACTGGAATAATGTACAGAGCATTAACTTGGTCTCTTCTAAAAAATAATCTTGAAGACTCTTCAATTGATAAAATTCTTATCCATTTAAAAAACTTGACTTTTGATTTAGATATCAGGAATGTAGACACCACCACAATTTTTATCAATAAAATAAATGTGACTGACCTTTTAAATTCACCTCAAGTAGAAGAATATGTATCTAAAATTTCAAGTTTCAGAGAAGTTAGAGAAATAATGGTTATTAAGCAAAGAGATATTGTGAAAAATACCTCTTCTTTAGTAGTAGGAAGAGATATAGGAACAATAGTATTACCAAATGCTAAATCAAAATTCTATTTAACAGCATCTGCAGAAGAGAGAGCAAAAAGAAGATTTTCTCAAAAATCAGAAAAAATTTCCTACTCTAAAGTACTGAAAGATATAATTGAAAGAGACAAATTAGACATGTCTAGAAAATTTTCGCCTTTGAAAATACCTCAAAATGCATTAATTATTAATACAGAGAAAAAAAATATTCATCAAGTTTCAGATGAAATAATTAAAAAAATCTAAAATGAACCTTCTTTATAAAACTTGCAATATTGGTTTAAGGCAAACTTTAAAAATGTTTACTACATCTTATGAAGTTGAGGGTTTAACCAATGTGCCTAGAAATGATCCTCTAATAATAGTTAGTAATCATTTAGCCAACTTAGATCCAGGTATATTATCAGCAAGCATTAAAAGAAGACTAAATTTTGCTGCGAAGTCAGATCTTTTCAAAAATCCAATTCTAAGAATATTACTAAATTCATATGGTGCGATTTCATTGAAAAGAAGTCAATCAGATTTAAAAGCATTCAAAACAATGCTTTATATATTATCAAAATCAAAAGGGACTATGGTGATTTTCCCTGAAGGTCATAGAAGTAACGGAAACTTATTAAAAGCTAAAACGGGAATAGCGAAAATAGCTCTTCATAGTAAAGCCAATTTGATTCCAGTAAGTATTACAGGAACAAATCACCTTCGTTCAGTACTTAGAGTATTAAAACCTACAGGTTCTATAAAAATTACTTGTGGAAAGCCTTTTAAATTACAGGATGGATTGTCTTATAATGAAAAAACTGATTTGGAAGGAATTACCAATGAAGTAATGTTACGAATTGCAAATTTATTACCAGAAAATTATCGTGGATTTTATAATAAAAGAACTGAATTTATTTTTACAAAAGAATTATTTAATACCCAAAAGGAAAATTAAATGTGTGGTATCTATGCATATATAGGGAATAAGCCTGCAGCTCCATCACTTATAGAAGGAATCAAAAAACTCGAATATAGAGGTTATGATAGCGTAGGGATATCTACTATAGAAAATGGAACTGATATTGTAATCCATAAAGTAGTAGGAAACACAAAAAAATTAAAAAGTAACTTATCTAGGGAATCTCTAGATGGTACTATTGGCATAGCTCATACACGCTGGGCAACACACGGGAAAATATCAAAAGCAAATGCTCATCCTCATATAAGTAATAATAATGATGTAGCTATATCTCATAATGGAATTATTGAAAATTATTTAGATCTAAAACAAGAATTATTAAATGACAATTTTACTTTTAAATCAGAGACAGACAGTGAAATAATTTCACATTTAATTTCAAAATTTTTAAATGAAGGCATTTCTCTAGAATCTTCTATTTCTAAATTAACAAAAAAAATCAAAGGAGCTTCTTCGATTGTTGGATTTACTACACAATCTCCTGACACTTTATTCGCACTCAAAATAGGAAATGCTGGAGGATTGCTAATTAGTAATGAAAGTAATTTTTCTTTAGTTGCAAGCGATACAATTCCATTAATAGGTAATTCTAAAAAATTTATAGCATTAGAAGATAGGGACATTGCATTAATCAAGAAGAATAAAATTTCAATTTCAAATAATAATAAAATTGTTACTCCAAAATTTTATCTTCTTGAAGATAAAAAACAAAAAGTTACTAAATCTTCATTCAGTCATTTCATGGAAAAAGAAATTAATGACCAAGGACAATCTGCTTTATATTCATTAAATGATAGGGTGGATTTCGAAAATCACTCTATAGAATTTAAAGAATTAATCAAATCATTAAAAACACTTAACAAAATTAAAAGAGTAATTTTGATAGGAATGGGTAGCAGTTTCAATGCTTGTATGTTAGGAGCAAAATATTTTGAATCTTTGACAAAGATTCCCGCATTTGCTGAAAATTCTTCTGAATTTCTTTATAGTGAAAAAATTATCTCCAAAGAAGATCTGATTATAGCAATTACTCAATCAGGAGAAACTGCAGAAACAATAAGATGTATAGAAAAATCAAAACAAAATGGATGTTACGCTATATCTTTAGTTGAACAAAAAATTTCTCAAGCTGGGAGAATTTCTGATATTTGTATTCCTTTAAATTGTGGACAAGAATTCTCAGTAGCAGCTACGAAAACATTCACTAGTTCACTAATTATTCTTTACACTTTAGCCTTATTTTTTGCTTCTAAAACCAATAATCAAACTGATATAGAAGTTAAAGATCATTTATCAGATTTAAATAAATTACCTAGGTTAATAGGTGAAACAATTCAACAGCAATCTTTATATAAAAAAATATCTAAAAAAATTTATTCAAAAGATCATCTCCTTTATCTAGGTAGAGAAAACATGTTGCCTATAGCATCAGAAGGTGCTTTAAAGATGAAAGAGGTTAGTTATTTGCATGCTGAAGCTTACCCTGCAGGCGAAATGAAACATGGAGTTAATGCATTAATTGGACCTTCTATGCCTACAATAATTCTAGCTCCATCTGATGAACTGCACAGTAAAATGATTAATACTATTAATGAAATATTATCTAGAAATGGAAATATAATAGCTCTCATATCTGAAGGTGATAAATTAATCCCTAATTTAGTAGATGAATGTATTGTTCTTCCTAATCTAAATAAATTCCTAAACCCTATTCTTTTTACAATCCCCTTACAATTAATCGCTTTTCATACTGCTATCTCAAAAAAATTAAATCCTGATAGACCACGAAATTTAGCAAAAACAGTGACAGTAGAGTAGTTTATAATTGGTATTCTCGAAGATAAATCTGTCAAAGTTATGAAAATGACTTTGAATAAAAAATGAAGATTAAAGAAGCATTACCACAGTTAAATAAATGTGTAGGAATTAAATTTGGAGATTTATTTTCTGATTTAACCCTAGATTTAAGAATAAATAAGGGCAATGTCGGACAACTTATTCTTTTAAAAATAGGACTTAATTTAGACTCAGCACTAACAGATTTTGAAGACGGAGAACTTAAAACAAATAAAAGTAATTCTTATGAGCTCCCTAAAGAGACAATGTTTATTACTCAAATTTCTCAACAAATTGATTCTTTGGTATCAGACAATCCCATACCATTCTTAAAATCAAATCTTTACAAGAAAATTAAAAGATTAGTTTTTTTACCAGTTTGTAAAGACCCTAATGATATAAAGGATTGGTTTTTTGTTTCTGTGGTTGATTGTAATTTAGAAGCAGAAAAGGATTTAAGAGATAAATTAGAAAAAGATTATTATGAAATTTGTAATAAACTTAGATGGAATATTGAGAATAGTGATGATGGATATATACATACTAGTAATGGAGATCTAATCCAAGTTAGATCAAAAGACACAAAGCCTTATCGTCCTATTTTTTCAAATACATATAATCGAAATATTTCTAATAAGAATCATGCTTTTTATTTTAAGAAAGAATTTATGATTCATTGTCAAAATCTTTTATAGAAACATAATATGTAATAATCATGGTTTCTAAAATGAATAAAAGTAAGAATATACAAGTTCTTCAAGGTAATTGCCTTGAAGTAATGGACCAACTTTATGAAGATCTAGGAGAATCTATTGATTTCATCTTTGCTGATCCTCCATATTTCTTATCTAATGGCGGAATTACATGTCAAAATGGGCGAATGGTTAAAGTAGATAAAGGAGAATGGGACAAATCTAAAGGTGCAGAAGTAAATCATCAATTTAATTTAGAGTGGATAAAAAGATGCCAAAAATTATTAAAGCCAAATGGTTCATTAATGGTATCAGGCACTTTTCATATAATTTATTCCGTAGGTTTTGCAATGCAACAATTAAATATGAAAATGCTCAATAATATTACTTGGGAAAAGCCAAATCCTCCACCAAACTTGGCTTGTAGATATTTTACACATAGCACTGAAACTATCATCTGGGCTGCAAAAACTTTAAAGTCCAAACATTATTTCGAATACGAACTTATGAAAGAAATTAATGATGGAAAGCAAATGAAAGATGTTTGGAAAATGACAAGTCCAAAAAAATCTGAAAAAACTTTCGGAAAACATCCTACACAAAAACCTTTAGAATTATTGACTAGAATAATTTTATCTACAACTAAAAAAAACGATTTAGTCCTAGATCCATTTAATGGAAGTGGCACAACTGGAGTATCTTGCAGTTTAAATAATAGAAAATATATTGGGATTGAGTTGGAAGATGAATTTATTGATTTAACAAACCGAAGAATTAATGAGGTAAAAAAATAATTTATTTAAGCAAATAAACTAATAGGGCAGTATATGGCTTTATCAAAAGATAATATATTTAAAGAAATCTCAATCCAAAATTCTAATAAAGAAAAAAATCTTTCTCCTTTTGCGATGACAAGTGAAAAATCTAAAGGAAGAAAAGTTGAAGAAATACCAAATAACTTACGATCATCATTTCAGATAGATAGAGATAGAATTATCCACACTAATACATTTCGAAGACTAAAACATAAGAGTCAGGTGTTTATAGCACCACAAGGTGATCATTATGTAACTAGATTAACGCATACTATTGAAGTGTCTCAGATAGCAAGAACCATAGCACGAGCACTTAATTTAAATGAAGATTTAGTTGAAGCTACATCTTTAGGACATGATTTAGGTCATTCTCCATTTGGTCATATTGGAGAAACAGTGTTAAATGAACTTAATTCTGAAGGTTTTCATCATAGTAGACAAAGTGTAAGAATAGTAGAAATACTTGAAAAAAATGGGTTAGGACTAAATTTAACTTTTGAAGTGATTGATGGAATTAAACACCACTCGAAACCTCAAGGAGATTTCATGAAACCCGAGTTGGTGTCTAAACTTTCTTTAGAAGCTCAAATTGTAAGGCTCTCAGACTCTATAGCATATTTAGCACATGATATTAATGATGCAATAAGAGCCCAAATGATTACTGAAAAGGATTTACCTGAAGAAACAAAGAAAAATCTAGGTGAAAAACATAGTGAAAGGCTAAATAATATCATCACAGATGTAATAATAAGTTCCTGGGATTGTAGCGGACAATCAAAATCCAATAATTCTGAAAAACCTTGGATTAGAATGTCCTCTAAAATCACAAATGTAATTACAGATTTACGAAATTTTATGTTTGAAAATATTTACTTACCTATTGGGGTTACAAGAGAAGGGAAAATTTCTAAAGAAATTGTAAAAATATTATTTGAACATTATAGAAATAATATTGATATGATTCCAGATTATATAAAATCAATATCAAATTCTGAAGAAAGAATGGTAACAGATTATGTTTGCGGAATGACAGATTTGTTTGCATTAAGAGCTGCAGAACAACTTAAGCCAGGCTTAACTACAAATATGTTTGATGGAAGATTCTAGGTCAGATAAGATATAGATTAACATTTCTGTATCATCAATTTTATAATGGCAAATTCTGATTTAGTAAAAGAAGTAAAAAACAATATCAATATTGTAGAATTAGTCTCTGAATCTACCAATTTAACTGGTAATCGAAATGCCCTAAAAGGATTATGCCCTTTTCACAATGAAAAAACCCCGTCATTTGTTGTATATCCAGAAAAACAAACATGGAGATGTTTTGGTGCCTGCGCTTCAGGAGGAGATATATTTAACTTCATAATGAATTCAGAAAATATAAATTTTCCTCAAGCTTTATCAATAGCTGCAGATAAAGCTGGAATAAAACTAAATTATAATTCTGAAATTAAAAGAGACACGGAATCTATTATTCATGCTAATGAGATTGCGAGTTCTTATTTCCAATCTTTAATAAAAACTCCTCAAGGAGAAAATGCTAAAAATTATCTGATTAATAGAGGAATTGATGAAGAGATAATTTTGAAAAGAGGTTTGGGAGTAAACTACGAAGGCATGAATACACTTGCTGACTATTTAAAATCAAAATCGGTTGATGGGACAGCAGCAATAAAATCTGGCCTCTTAGTCAAATGGAATAATAACATTTGGAAAGATGCCTTTACAAACAGAATAACAATAGAAATCAGAGATGAAAATAATAAAATTGTTGGTTTTGGAGCTAGAGCACTAGGTGAGAATCATCCCAAATATATAAATACAAGACAAACTCAAATTTTCAATAAATCGAAAATTTTGTATGGACTTAATTGGGCAAAAAACTCTATAAAAGAATCAAGTACTGCAGTAATAGTTGAAGGGTATTTTGATGTTATAACCGCTCATGAACATGGTTTCACAAATGTTGTAGGGTGCATGGGAACCTCAATAACAGATGAACAATTGAAAATACTTAATCCTCTATGCTCAAAAATAATCCTATCTCTCGATGCTGATGATGCTGGGAAAAAGGCTACTTATAATAATTTAATAAAAATAATAAGCAACACTGAAAACCCTGAATTATTACATGAAAAAATTTATATCTGTGACACGAATGAGAAAGATGATCCTGACCAAATGATTCGTGAAAACCCTGAATCATGGAAGTCACACATTAATAACGTTAAATCATTAATTTCTTATTTAATAGAAAATATTGATTACTCCTATAACTTATCTGAAGATGATCAATTAATAGAAGCCTCACAATCAATTTATCCAATCATTATTTCCATAAATAATTCCCACGAACAAAATAAAGCATATGATGATTTAGCAAAAAAATTAAAAATCTCTAGAAATCAATTACAACTACTACCAAAACCAAAAGTAATTAAAAATCAATCAAAATATCTTTATACTCAATCATGGCAAAGCAATGAATTGAATCATGAAAGCAAACTCGATGAAGCATTAATTCATTTTCTAATAAATAATAAAGAACTAATTGACTCTGCAAAAACTATTATAGATCCTAAATATTTTTCTCCCGTATATCAACATATATACGAAAAAATCATATCTGATATACCATTAAATGAAATATTAGAAAATATAAATAACTCTTCTGATGATTTTACACTGGAAATTATAGGTAAAATTTTAAATCAAAATCAACCTTCAGAATTTCAAGAAAGTAAAATGACTATTATGAATGACTACATTAGAAGAATCCGTGAAAGATATTTAAAAGACAGAAAAATTGAAACAGAAAAAATAATGAAAGAGCGTATGATAGAAAAAGATAAAAACTCTCTACAAGAGTGGGATTCTATTATGGAAGAAGCTATAAAAGACAATCTAGAAATTAAAACTTTACAAGAATCTAAGAAATAATGAGCGACTCAGAAAAAAAACAATTTCAATCTATTGATAATGACAATTTTTCAATCAATATAGAGGAAGAACTTGGAACAAAATCATCGTCGATATTCAACACAAAAAAAAGCGATGATGAAGAATCTCTAGAAAATTCAACTCCATACTTGAAATCATTGCTATCAACAAATAGTCCTAATCAATTTGAAGTATGGGAAGAACCTACAGATGCTTCATTAAATGAAATCCAAGAAGATCTTAATGCATGGACCTCTCTAGATGAAGCAGAGATAATCACCGATGATCCAGTACGAATGTATCTCAGAGAAATAGGAAAAGTCGAATTATTAAATGCTGAAGGAGAAAGAAATCTAGCTAGAATTATTGAAATTGTAAAATATTTAAATGACACAAAATCTTTACTACTACTATCAAGCCAAGAAGAAGAAATTATTAATGTTCAAATTATCCGAAATACATTAGCATTCATTGCCTCAAATGCAAAAGCAATCCACGTTATCTATAAATTTCTGACTAACCAATCTAATAAAGACCTTACGCTTTCAAATTACTTAAATAATCAAGAAATCAGATCCCTATTAGGCGGAGCATCAAAATCTGAAGATTATTTTAATCTCATAAAGTTAATGTCAGATAGTCTTAATATAGGAGAAGATGAAGTACAATCTCTAATCGCTGATTTATCTGCGACTATTGACGTTATACCTAAATGGATAACCACAGAAATATTAGAAGAAGATCCTAAATTAAAAAGCTTAAAAAAATATGGACCTAGTAAAAAGCGCTTTAAATTCCATAAAGATCAAGAATTAGAACCTTTATATAAAAATCATATTGAGAAAATATTAAATCAAGGTCGAGTTTGTGAAGATCATTTAGTAAAAGCAAACTTAAGACTAGTTGTTAGTGTTGCAAAAAAATATATTGGAAGAGGAATGTCTCTTCTAGATTTAATACAAGAAGGAAATATAGGTCTAATAAGAGCTGTAGAAAAGTTTGATTATCGAAAAGGATTCAAATTTAGTACATATGCTACATGGTGGATTAGACAAGCTATCACAAGAGCAATAGCTGATCAAGCAAGAACAATAAGAGTCCCTGTTCATATGGTTGAAACAATTAATAAACTATTGAGAGTTAGTAGAAGGCTAGTACAAGAATACGGAAGAGAACCTACTACAAGAGAATTAGCCAAAGAAATGGATTTGTCACCTGAAAAAGTAAGAGAAATATTAAAAATATCTCAAGAACCAGTTTCACTTGCAACGCCTATAGGAGAAGAAGACGATTCTTTGCTGGGAGACTTTATAGAAGACGTAACTTCTCTAGGTCCTTCAGATGCTGCATCTCATAATTTACTTAAAGACCATGTCAGTAGCGTCTTAGGAAGTTTAAATATTAGAGAACAAAGAGTACTTCAACTCAGATTTGGTTTAGAAGATGGAAGAAGTAGAACTTTAGAAGAAGTTGGAAGAGAATTTGGAGTTACCAGAGAAAGAATCAGACAAATAGAAGCTAAAGCATTAAGAAAGCTTAGGCATCCAACTAGATCAAAGAAACTAAAAGACTTCTTGGTTTGATTATTCATAGAATTGTTATTAACTATTTACTTAATATAACTTTACTCTGATTTCTATTATTGCTATTATCTAATAAGCATTCATAAAATTTTGATATGGAAAACCAAGAATTAGTAAATATAATTAGAGATATAGTTTTGATTGTTACTTGCGTAACAGTATTTATTTCATCTTTATTGATATTATTTCTCATATTTAAAATTTATAAAGAAATAAAGCAAACTATTGGAGCTTTAAGTAAAACTGCTAATCGTTTAGATCAAATTTCAAGTAGAATTATAGATGATATTACATTTCCTGTTCTAAAAATAACAACTGGGTTCCAAAAACTGAAATTAATGATTAATAGTTTAATAAATCGATCTTCAGAAGAAGAAGAAGAGAAAAAATAGTTTAAGGAGACAAATGTCTGAAAATAAGAATGGAGCTGGTTTTTATACTGGACTTTTTCTGGGTAGTATTGCCGGTTTAACTATGGGAATATTATTTGCTCCAAAATCTGGAGAAGAAACAAGAAGCATAATCTCAGATAAAACAAGTGATTGGAAAGAAAAAGCCGAGGAATTAAGTGAAGCTGCAAAAGATAGAATAATTACAGCTGCGAACGAAGGGAAAAAAATAGCTGGGGAAATGAGAGAAGAAGATTATTTAGAATAATTTAAAACTGATAATCAACTTGAGGATAAGAACCTAAAATTTTTAACTCACTTGAATTTTTAATTATCCCTTTCATAACCTCTTTCATTTCCGAATTATCAACATGTCCTTCAATATCAACAAAGAAATAATATCTTCCTAATTGTCTTCTAGTAGGCCTAGATTCAATTTTTGTTAAATTGATTTTTTTCATTGCAAATGGTCTCAGTACCTCAAATAAACTGCCAGGAGAATCTTCATCAAAACTAAATACAATCGATGTTTTATCTTTACCTGTAGGTGTCATAGAAACAGATTTACTCAACACAACAAATCTTGTTATATTTACAACATCTCCATCTATTTTTTCCTCTAATATATTTAAATTATTTTGTTCTGCAGCCCATTTAGGGCCTATAACTGCTCCAGGTAAATTACTTTTCTCCAAATCGTCAATTGCTGAAATCGTACTTAAAGATGCCATTAATTTTGCTTTAGGTAAATATTTGTTAATAAAATCTTTACATTGTCCTAAAGGCTGTGGATGAGAAAATAAAACTTCTATTTCAGACAAGTTGAAATTTGATTTTGCAAGAAGACAATTCTCAATTTTCACTAAAAATTCATTTTTAATCTTTACAGAAGGAGTCTCAATAAGAAAATCTAATACTTCTACAATTGAACCCTGTAAACTATTTTCTATTGGTACAATTGAATCTGTAACTTCATTTGTTTCTAGAAGACCTAAAGTTTCAGTGAAAGTTTTGCATGGAACTCTTAAAGCATTAGAATTATATTTACTTAATGCAAAAGCACTATATGTTCCTTCTGGGCCTAAGAATGAAATTTTACTCATTAATTAACCTTCTTAAAAATATCTAGCTAATAAATTTTGATGTCTTTTTGATGTATTCAATATCAATAAATCATCCTCATTTAAAACTGTATCAGAATTTACTAATTCACAATTACCATGAAAATCAATTTTTCCAAGAAAAATTACATTAAATGGAACTCTAATTTCTGAAATTTTCTTAGCAATTGCTCTAGATTCAGATGATATCTTAATAGTAAATAATCCATTATCAGTTCCATAGATGTCTAATATTTTAACTGGTAAATAAGGTCGGTAAACTTCACTAACTACGTTCATAATAGAATCAGAAACACCAACAATTTTGTTAACTCCAATAAGTTCAAAGAGATCCTTATTCTCATTATTCTTAACAATAGAAACTATTTCAAAATTCTTCCAGGATTGTTCGAGATCAAAGGTATCCATTAAACGTTTTGCAGTTTGAGCCACAGCTAAATTATCTGCATCATCATCAAGAGTCAAAATTAATTTGGTACATCTATGTAATCCATTTTTAATCAATGTATTTTGGTCTCTAGCATCATCCAAAACACATAAATCAACACTACTAGGATCATTTGATTTAATATAATCATTCAAATCTCTAACTCTAGAATAAGAATTATCTATACCTAAAACTTCAATTCCATTGCCGTTAGAGAAAAATTCTTTGAGTAAAATAGCCCCAATTTCTCCTAATCCAACTATCATTACATATTCATTAATCAATAGATCCTCCAAACAAATCAACTAATTTGCCTCTCAGCAATTCAGTTATTGAGAAAACATTAAAACCAAAATCCCGTTGTAGTTCTGCAAAATGAGAATCTTTAATAAAAAGGATCTTTTCTTGATCAGGATATTCCTGGTCTAATCTATGTATAAATAAAGCATTAAGATTATCATCACTAGAAGCTACAATAAACAAATCAATTTCATCAAATTTAGAAAAATTAATATCAATCATATTTTTTGAAAAATAAGTTTCTTTCTGAAAATTGCTACTTGCAATACTATGATTTAAAACTTCTTGATCATTTTTTTTAGAAAAAAGTAGCACTTGATTTTCATCGAAATTTAAGACATTTGAAAATAATTTAAAATATTCAGAGCCAAAAATTAAAATTTTCATAATTTAACCTATATATATTTTTCATTTTTCCAAATCAATAGACTACATCTGTTTTCAATTAATATATCCTGAATTCTATTTATTTCAAAGAAACCACTTTTGATGTTTTTCTGAAGAATAAGATTATAAGGGATAACCACTAAATCAGGATTTTCTTCAATAATAAATGAATACACGATACTATTAAGATCTCTTGATTGAGGGTTTTCTAGTTTTAAGCGCTTACCTTCTTTTAATTTTGTATTCTTTCCAAATTTTTTCAATTCTTCATCAGCTTGAATATTTAAATCATTTAAAGATGCATCTTCAGGAAAATCTCGAGAAATTATTTTAGGTCTCACTGCAACTAATAAACCTCTAGAAAATCTTGTGAGTTCACCCATTTCTTCTGCTAAAATATCATTATCAGAAGAGTTACTTAAAAATACTAAAATTTTGTTAAACAACATAAAAACACTTACTAGGTTTCATTTTCTGAGTTTTGTGCTCCAATAACTCTTACTACTCTATCATCAGTTCCTGCTATCAATAAAACATCTTGATTCATAAACTTCTGATCTTCATCAGGATTTAAAATAACATCATCTCTTCTTTGTATTGCTAAAATAACAACACCATATTTATCTCGAGCATTACTAAAACCACTATCTTTCAAGGAATGCCCAACATACTTAAGTGGTACTTCTACCCTACTTATACCAAATGAAGATGTTAACTCCAAATATCTCTCTACTCCTGGTAAAAACAAATCATGAGCTAAACTTGACCCTCCATCTCTTTCAGGAAAAACCGTTTTAGCAGCGCCAATTCTTCTAAGTGTTTCTCCGTGCAATTCACTTTGAGCACGAGAAACAATTACTGGAATTTCCAAATCTCTTAAAAGAACTGTAACCATAATTGATGCTTCAGTATTTCTTCCTATCGCTACTATTGCATAATGAAAATTATCTACACCTAATTCTCTAAGTGTAGATTCATCAGTAGCATCAGCCTTAACTGCGTGAGTAACAACCCCAGTTAATGCTTGAACCTTTCTATCATCAAGGTCTATAGCCATTACATCGTGCCCCAATTGATACAATGTTATTGCAGCTCTAGTACCAAATCGACCTAATCCTATTACCACTATTTGTCTGCCAGCCAATTTATTTCTCCTTATAAATTAAAATTCAACTAACCAATTCTTATTTTTTCTTCTAATAAATTGTAATTTGGTTCCTTAGAATTAGTTAAAAGAAAAACCAAAACCAAGCTACTCAATCTACCTAAAAACATTGCAGTAATCAGTAAATATTTACTTAATACTGATATTTCTGATGTAATTCCTGTGCTTAAACCAGTAGTTGTAAAAGCTGAAATTACCTCAAAAACAATTTTATCAAATTGTATCTCATTATTTAATAGAGTTATAAAAAATATATAGATAAGAATCATCAATCCAAGAATTACAATGATTACAATGGAATGATTAACAGTTTGTTGAGAAATCTGTTTTCTCCAAATAATTACATTCTTTCTTCCTTTTAAGTAAGAAAAAACTGCTAACACTATTACAACAAATGTAGTAATTTTTATTCCCCCTGCTACTGATGCTGGTGCCCCACCTATAAACATTAAAATTTCAGTTACCAATAAAGTAAATCCTGTAGTTTCACCATAGTTAAAAGTACTAAAACCTGCCGATCTAGAAGTGATTGAACTAAAGAAACTATTGTAAATTTTATTAACCAAATCCATGTTTCCAATAGTATTGGGGTTTGAAAATTCTCCTATAAAAACAAATAAAAATCCTAAAAAGATTAGAATTAGATAACCCAAAAGAATCAATCTGGTTTCTACAAATAACTTCAACCTGAATTTAAATTTTCCAATTCTTCTATGATGAACTAAATCATGCAACACAAAATAACCTAATCCACCGATAATAATTAAACCTGAGAAAATCATTAAAATAAATGGCTTATACTTAAATATTGTTAAGCTTTCACTACCGAGAACACTTAAAGTTTCAAACCCTGCATTGTTGAATGCTGAAATAGAATGGAATACACTCAACCATACTAATTGTTTCAAAGATAAATCATCAAATTCTCTAATCAAAAAAGAGAAAGAAAAAAAGAAAACTAATGATCCAATTATTTGTATAATTAATGTTAAAAAAACCACATTCACTACTAATGAACCAAGATTTGATAGCCCCTGTGACCTTATTTCTTCTCTAATTAATAATAAGTTCTGAAAACCAACTTTCTGACCCATTATGACTATCAAGAAGGCAGCACTAGTGGTAATTCCCAATCCTCCGATTAAAATTAACAATATAATTATTGATTCTCCAAAGATTGACCATGTTGAACCAGTATCTAATACCACAAGACCAGTTACTGTAACTGCTGAAGTTGCAGTAAACAGTGCATCTACAAATGTAACATTTACATTCTCAGCGTGAGAAAAAGGGAAAAACAATAATAATGTGCCTAAGAGAATTACACCTAAAAAACCATATATTACTAACATCAAAGAGGAAGGTCCTCTAAAAGTAGATTTTCTTTCTTTAATTTTAAAATTTATAGAAGAAATTTCTGAATTTCTAGGAGTTAAAACTACTCTGTTTTTTGAATGTTTCTCCAATTATAGATTCCGATAATATTTTTATTATTTTCAATGTCAATTTATAATTTAGTAGATAAAGTAAATTTATCAATAAATTTACTTTATATTTTACTCTATTCAAAATCTTATAAAAATTACAATGATAAAGAATGTTTTTTGCTTATATCTGATAATTAATTTATCAATAATATCTTTCAGTTGCACTTCAATAGAAGAAAAAGATCTGAAACAAATAGAAGCTTCCCCTACCGAAGTAGAATTGGATCAAAGCATTAGTGTATTACCAAGTCTTAATAATGTTATCAATAAAATATCTCCATCAGTAGTAGCTATAAATATTTCAACCTTAAAAAGAGACTTCTTCCTTAGACAAAGAACTCAAAATGCAGACGGATCAGGAGTAATAATTACAGAAGATGGATTCATTGTTACAAACAATCATGTTGTGTCAAATGCAAACACTATTTCTGTAACCCTTCATGATGGAAACATTTACGAAGCATCCATCGTCGGGAAATTTCCAAACAGTGATATAGCTTTATTAAAAATCCCAGCAAATAACCTAAAGCCACTTCCTTTTTCAAAAGATGATAGTTTGAAAACAGGAGATTGGGTAATAGCATTAGGAAATGCATTTGGACTTGAAGGCGGACCTACTGTCACACTAGGAATAGTAAGTGCTTTAAATAGGAGCATAAAGACTGAAGATGGAATGATACTTACAGATATGATTCAAACAGATGCTGCAATAAACCAAGGAAATTCTGGAGGACCATTAGTAAATTTACAAGGAGAATTAGTGGGACTGAACACAATTTTACTTAGCAGAGCAGAAGGTATAGGTTTTGCTATAAGTTCTTATCTAGTAAAAAGATACACTGAAGATTTAATGGAATTTGGAGAAGTGATAATTCCATGGTTAGGGATGGAACTAGCAACTCTAACTCAAGCTCAAGCTAAAACTTATTGTAATTGGGGATATAAAACATGCGAATATCAATCAATAGATGGAATCCTGATCATGGAAGTTGAAGAAAATTCTCCATCTTATCAAGCAGGAATCCGTGGGGGAGACTTGCTAACACATGTCCAATCTGAAAAAGTAAAATCAAGTAGAGAATTTTATAGTAGATTATGGAGTTACAAACTAGGCAATACTATAACCTTAAAAGGGAAACGACTGAGTAAGGATATATCTTTTGACATTCTTCTAGAGAAAAAGAATGATTAATTATTTTTCAAAACTGATAAGTTAATTTCCTCTCCAGAAATTTTCCCAGAAAATAAATTTCCATGATCTTTAATCTCCTCTTGAATATTGAGAGAATGAGATAATGTTTGCTCTGATATATATCCATAATGATTCAAAAAGGACTCTTTTAATTTTTTGCTACAAAAAATTTCCACATTAACTTTATCTGTAACCTCTAATTTTGTATCTCTTCTTATATTTTGAATTAATCTTACTAAATCTCTAGCAAATCCTTCTGATTTCAAATCAGGAGTGATATTTAAATCTAGTTTTATGAAAACATTAAATCCTGAAACTTTTTGAATTCCTTTATCTTCATTTGAAACAGGTTCTAGAGTAAATTCATTTCCTTCTAAAATATAACCTTCAATCAGGATCCTTCCTTGTTCATCTTGTTGCCATTTATCTTCTCTAGCAGCAATAATACATTTTTGCACATCATGACCTAATCTTGGGCCTAAGACTCGTGGATTTAATTTAAGTTTATATCCGCCTAGAGAAAATGATTCTTCTGAATAAATTATTTCCTTCGAATTTATTTCTTCTTTTATTAAATCTTCATACTCATTAAGCGAATTAACATCAAAATCTGGAGAAATTATAGTTACAGATTTAACAGGCTGCCTTACTCGAAGATTATTAATTTTTCTAATAGAAAGAGCTACTGACACTATTTGTCGAACAAAATCCATTTTTTCAATTAATTCTTTTTCCTCCTCAAAGTTTTCTTCAGATGGCCAATCTTCTAAATGAACACTAATTTCATTAGAAAGCTTTTTGTATGCAAATTCAGAAATTAAAGGAAGAAAAGGAGCTAAAACCTTAAAAAAATTCTTAAGAACTGTATACAAAGTATTATAAGCGCTTAATACTTCAGGGCTTTTTACATTGTCCCAAAACCTCGGCCTACTTCTTCTTATATACCAATTGTTCAAGACATCTATAAAATCAGAAATTTGTGCACATGCGTCTGTAATTTCATAATTTTCCATTTTTTCATTTACATCTACAATCAACTTTCTGATTTTCCCTAAAATATATTGATCAATTAAAACTTCTGAAGTTCTAATTTCTTCGGCTTTAATATGTTCTAAATTTGAATAGAGCATAAAAAAATATAAAGAGTTCCAAATAGGAACTATGACTTTTCTTAAAGCTGTTTCTATACCAGAACCTTTTCTATCTATTTCTAAATTATGTCCTTTTAAAATTGGAGATGACACTAGAAACCATCTAAGTGCATCAGATCCATATTTACCCCATACTTCTTCAGGAGAAGGGTAATTTTGTAGCCTTTTTGAAAGCTTAGACCCTGTCTCATCCACAACAACACCATGACCAATAGCATTTTTAAATGGATGGCTATCAAACAAAGCTGTGCTTAACACCATAAGTGTGTAAAACCATCCTCTAGTTTGAGCAATATATTCAACAATAAAGTCTGCAGGAAAATGAGAATCAAACCATGCCTTATTTTCAAAAGGATAATGGACCTGAGCAAAAGGCATAGAGCCTGATTCAAACCAACAATCTAAAACTTCCTCTACTCTAACCATCATGCTTTTACCAGAAGGATCATCAGGATTTGGACGTGTTAATTCATCAATTGCAGGTCTATGAAGATCTGAAGGCCTAACTCCAAAATCTTTCTCTATCTCATCTAAACTTCCATAAACATCGATCCTAGGAAATTCCGGATTATCACTTTTCCAAACTGGAATAGGAGTGCCCCAAAATCTATTTCTACTAATTGACCAATCTCTTGCTCCTGATAACCATCTGCCAAATGCTCCATTTTTAATATGGTTGGGAATCCAATTTATCTGCTGATTTAATTCTGACATTCTATCTCTGAATTTAGTTACTTCCACAAACCATGAATTTACTGCTTTATAAATTAGAGGTTCATCAGTTCTCCAACTATGTGGATAACTATGAGAATATTCTTCATGTTTAAATAAAATTTTTCTGGAATCTAAATTTTTAATAATTTCTTCGTTTGCATCAAATACCAGCATTCCTTCGTAATCTTTAATTTCAGAAGTAAATTTTCCTCTTGAATCAACTGGGCTTTTGATAGGAATTCCATGTGATTCACAAACAATTTGATCATCTTCTCCAAAACCAGGTGCCATATGAACAATTCCTGTACCTTCTTCAGTGTTAACAAAATCTGCAGAAAGAATTTTGAATGAATTTTCTGTGCCTGAAAAATAATCAAAAATAGGCTTATAACTTATCCCCACTAGAAGATCTCCCTTAATAGTTTTTATTTTCTTCATTCCATCTAATTCTTGCTTATATTTTTCAACAGTATTTTCAGCTATCAGTATTGAATTTTTTCCATTTGAAAAAATGGAATATGAAATATCTTCTCCTACTGCTAAAGCCAAGTTTGAAGGTAACGTCCATGGAGTAGTAGTCCAAACCAAAATATCAATTGATTTCCCTAAATTAGAATTTCCTTCCAAAGAAAATTTTACAGTGACTGCAGGATCAATCCTTTCTCTATAGGAATCATCTAATCTTGTTTCAAAATTTGATAGAGGTGTCTCAGCTTTCCAAGAATAAGGCATTACTTTTGCCTTCTCATAAATCAAACCCTGATCCCAGAGTTTCTTAAATGCCCAGATTACAGATTCCATATAATTAAGATCCAAAGTTTTATAATCATTATCAAAATCTACCCACCTAGCTTGTCTATTAACCGTCGTTTCCCATTCTTTGGTATATTTCATGACAGATTCTCTACAATGATCATTAAAATTTTTCACTCCAAAATTTATTACCCCTGACCTACCATTGAGTCGTAATTCTTTTTCAGATTCCATCTCAGCAGGTAAACCATGACAATCCCATCCAAATCTCCTTTCCACTCTCCTTCCTTTCATAGTTTGATATCGAGGAATAATATCTTTGACAAAGCCAGTTAGTAAATGTCCATAGTGAGGCAATCCATTAGCAAATGGAGGGCCATCATAAAATACATATTCATTTTCTTCAGATCTATCGTTTACAGATTTATTAAAAATCTTTTTTTCTTCCCAAAATTCCAAAATATCTAATTCTAATTGAGCAAAATTAGGCTTGGGATCTAAATCAGAATAATATTTTTCTTGTTTATTATTTTCAGTCATTATTTGATTTTCTATTCATATTTTTCTCATTGAACTTTCAGCTAAAACTTTATACTCAGGACCTTCAGATTTTAAAATACTTCTAATAAGACTGATTTTATTAAACTGAAAGGGAACTTTCTTAGGGTATTCAATTTTTTGTAAAATTGAAATAAAAGAACTTAATTCTTTTCTTGAAGAATTTTTTCTTTTTCTCGCAATTGTAATGTGAGGAAGAAAAGAAATTTCTGACTCAAAATTATTTTCCAACAATTTTAAACTAACATCATCATATAACTGAGAAATCAAAGAATTCTTTTTCAATTTGGCAATAAAAATTTTTGGGTGATTTTTATTAGGGAAAAAATCTAGACTTTCAATATATGTATCAATTTCATTTTCAAACTGAAAATCTTCTATAATTTTTCTAAGAATTATAACTTGATTTTCCATACAATTTCCTAAAAATGTTAATGTACAGTGTATCAACGATAAATCTACCCATTTAAACAAATGATAATAATTCTTAGGAACTAAATTTTTAAATTCAGAAAGTTGTTTTTGTATAATATAAGGCACATTTAAGCTTATAAATATTCTCCAAGGAAAATTATCATAATCTTTAGTAACCAATTTATCCTCCAGCAATAGCAGGTAAAAAATGCACTTCAGAGTTTTCATTAATTTTGTGAATTAAACCTAACCTAGTAGCACGACCGTCAATAACTGCTGAAAGCCCAGGCTTGAGTTTTCCATTTTCGACCAATTCTAGTTTGATTCCAGGAAATAATTTTTCTAAATTATTAATCAATTCATTCAAAGTTTTCCCATCTACATCTATAGGACTCGAGCCCATAGCAAAATGCCTTAATTTATATGGTAAATAAACACTTGCCATGAAATATTATTTATTTTTCAAACTCTCAATAATGCTAGATGGTTTCATTGGAGTACTTGACATTCTAATACCCAACGCATTGTGTATAGCATTAGAAATAGTTGGAATTGGAGGAACAATAGGTGTTTCACCTACTCCTCTCACACCAAATGGATGTTCTTCACTAGGAACTTCTACTAAAATTGTATCAATCATAGGAAGATCTAAAGAAATAGGCATTCTGTAATCTAAGTAGCTGGAATTTTCCATCCTACCATCTTGGCTCATATAATATTCCTCATTTAAAGCCCACCCTATACCTTGAGTAGCTCCACCTTGTAGTTGTCCTTCAACGTAAGAAGGATGGATTGCTTTTCCACAATCTTGAATTGCTGTGTATCTTACTACGTCAGTTTTACCGGTATTTTCATCAATTTCTATATCTGCAATGTGTACACCAAATCCTCCACCTGCTTCTTCTAGATCAACAGAAGCATTAGCTGTAACTGGCCCTCCAGGAGAATCGTCAGCAAATTCTTTCAACGTCATTTTTAATTCAGAATTTGATTTTGATTTAATTATCCCATTCTCATAAACTACTTCAGTTACATCAATATCCCATTTTAATGCAGCTTTTTCTTCAATTTCTTCGATTAATTTTTGAGAAGCTAAATATGCAGCATAACCAGTAGCGTAACATGTCCTACTTCCACCAGTCACATCTGTGTAACCAATACTATCAGTATCAACTACAGAGGGCCTCACATCTTCAGCAGGAATTCCTAAAACTTCAGCGGCTTGCATAGAAATAGCAACTCTAGTTCCTCCAATATCAGTAGAGCCTTCAGTCAAAGCTACTGTTCCATCAGAATTAAGAGCTAAATTTACATGAGACTTGAATCCAATGTTAAACCAATACCCACTAGCAATTCCTCTTCCTCTCTTTTTTCCTGAAGGCAAATTATCATTTAACTTTGAATTCCAATGATCAGATTTCTTGGCAGCTTCTAAACATTCTTCCAAACCAATTCTAGTATAAAGTGGCCCTAAAGCAGTCCTAGTACCTTTTCTAGCAACATTTTTTACCCTAAACTCTAATGGATCCCAACCTTTTTTATCACATATTTCATCTACTAAAGTTTCTATAGCAAATGCAACTTGAGGAGAACCAGGTGCTCTATATGCAGCTGAACTAGGCTTGTTAACTATCACATCATAGCCTTCAATCCTTGTGGAAGGAATATCATAACAAGAAAAAACACATTGAGAAGCTGCTTCAATGAAAGCTTCAGGAAATCCTCCTGCTTCTAATTTTATAACTGCAGAAGCAGCTAATATTTTACCTGAAGAGTCAACACCTAATTTCACTTTTACTTTTCCACCAGGCGCTGGTCCTGTAGATTCAAAAACATCTGTTCTAGTCATTATCAATTTAACAGGTCGTCTAGATTTTCTAGAAAGAACTGCTGCTAAAGGCTCTAAGTAAATAGGGATTTTCCCTCCAAAACCTCCTCCAATTTCCATAGGAGTCACTCTAACTCTAGATACATCTAATCCTAATACCTTAGACACACTATCTCTTACTGTAAAAGAACCTTGAGTACTAGTCCAAATTTTTACTCTATCTTCTTCATCCCAAATTGCAGTGGCATTATGAGGTTCTATGTAACCTTGGTGAACAGTTTGCATATTTACTTCATTTTCCAAAACAAAATCAGATTCTGAAAAACCTTTTTCTACGTCTCCAAAATCATGTATTTCATGAAGAGCAACATTAGTATTTAAAACTTTTTTTCCTAAATGATCTGCTTCAAAACCCTCTAAAATGATAGGAGCATCTTTATCCATCGCTTGATCAATATTTATAACTGGTTCTAATACTTCATAATCAACCTTAATCTTATTTAAAGCTTCTTCAGCTGTATTTATATCTCCAGCTGCAACTGCTGCAACTGCATGACCTTTATACATCACTTTCTTATGAGCCAAAACATTTTCACTTAAATGTTCTTCAGACCCTGATTCTTCTGCTGAAGCTCTCTGAATATTTTCAAGTCTTGGAAGATCTTTAGCTGTCATTACAGCAAGTACTCCAGAAAGTTTTTCTGCCTCAGAGGTATCAATGTTTTTAATAATTGCATGTGCATGAGGACTACGAAGTACTGCTCCAAATACAAGACCAGGCAACTTAATATCAGCTCCATACTGAGCTCTTCCTGTTACTTTATCGTATCCATCATGCCTAATCGGCCTAGTACCAATAACTTTATATTCTTTTTTATCTGCAGTTGAAACCATTTTTCCTCCAAACTAAGATTTATCAGAAGCTTTTTGCACGGCTTTAACAATCTTGTCATAACCAGTACACCTACATAAATTTCCAGATAACCAATGTCTAATTCTTCCTTCTGAAGGATTAGGTTCATTATCAAGTAGATTCTTTGATGCTACTAAGAAACCTGGAGTACATATTCCACATTGCAAAGCAGCTTCTTCCAAGAAAGCTTGTTGAAGAGGATGAAGTCCCTCTGGTGTAGCCATTCCTTCAATAGTTTCTATATTCTTTCCATCTACTTCTGCACCTAAAACTAGACAAGAATCAACAATTCTTCCATCTATATTTACAGTACATGCACCACAATTTCCATCATTACACCCTTCTTTTGTTCCAGTAATCCCAACAATTTCTCTCAGAGTTTCTAATAAACTTATATAAGGAGGAATCAACAATTCCATCTCTTGTCCATTAATAGTTGTTGTAATTTGTATTTTTTTAACTTTTTTAGAAGTTGCCATCTAATTTCCTCCTGATCTTTTAATTGCTAAGTCTAAAGTTCTCCTAGTTAAAACTCCTATAAGGTGTTTCCTAAATTCCACATCACCTCTCATATCAGTAATAGGAGAACAAGAATCTTCTGCTATCTGAGAAGCTTGATTTAAATTTTCATCCGAAGCATCTTTTCCTTCTAAGAATTCACTAGCTTTATCTGCATAAATAGGAGTAGGTCCTACTGCTGCTAAAGCTATCTTAGAATCAGTGATTTTACCACTATCTATGACTACTGAAGATCCTACTGCAGCCACGGCTATATCCATTTCATTTCTTGGAGTAAATCTCTCGTAGGCAGCTCCAAAACCTGTAGTAGGCAAAGGAACTTTTAGAGAGACTAAAAATTCTCCTTCATCAAGAAGATTTCTTCCAGGGCTTACGCAAAATTCATCAACAGAAACTTCCCTATATCCTTTCGGTCCGGCAATAACGCAAATAGTATTATGAACAATTAGAGGACATATGCCATCAGCACTTGGAGATGCGTTGCAAAGGTTACCACCTAAGCTTGCACGAGACTGAATTTGAATACCACCTATCAGAGAAGCAGCATCAATAATACCAGGAAACTTAGAACTGATTTTTTTATCTTCATATAATACATAACAAGGAACAGCAGAACCAAAAACTAGATGGTTTTCAGTCCAATTTACCTTTGTTAATTCAGGGATTTTTTTAACATCTATGATAGCGTCTAGTTCGAATTTTCCACCTCTAGTCTGTACCAAAATATCAGTACCTCCAGCTAAACATCTAGCTTTTCCTCCAAACTCTTCAAGTAATCCTACTGCTTCATCAATATTTTCAGGTGCGTAATAATTATATGGATGCAATTGAATCTCCTATGAATAAAATTTTATTTAAATCACTATTAGTATTATCTTAATTTGAATACAATAGAGCAAATTAATTCTTCTTTATTTCTCTATTTAAAGTTTAATTAGTAGATTTCACTGATAAACAAGTTACCGTTTTTACTATACCTGGCATTCTATGCATTTGATTGCTGAGTATCTTGCCAATACTAGGAAGATCACCCGCTTCTATAACTGCAATAATGTCATATGGCCCTGTAACTACGTCTAACATATTAACTTCATCTATAGCTTCCAAAGTATCGACAACATCTTGGCTTTTACCCACCGAAGTCTCTATCAAAATATATGCTCTAGTAGCCATTTTACCTCCTGATTAAGTAAATAATATTTATGATACACGAAATACAGTTTATTTACTTTAAAACGATTGAGCCGATATCTTCCTAAATCAATAGGATTATAAGATTTTTTAACCTTGATTTTTTCTATACTCTTGACAATGTTTCTAACAAAATTATTCTTTGTTTCTTCTTCTTAAAATCATTATAGTTACCAAAATTATCAAAATAATTACTACTAAGATTCCTAATGGTGTTTTAGTGATAGACAAAATATTAAAAATAATATTCCAAATTGTTCTTAAAATATTAGTTATTGTGTTAATCATTTCAATGCTCTACTGATCAATTACCGAGCCATCCTCATGAAGTCTAGTTTCCACTTTTCTTACTTTAGTAGGGCAGTCTTTGATTGCATTTTTCTTAAGTTGTACTCCAATTCCTGGCTTAGTAGGTAACAGCAAGTAACCTGACCCATCATGAACAGGAGCACCAGATACCATTTGTGATTTTGGAGGCTCATGTTCACCAATTGGATATTCTTGAAGTGAAAAATTAGGGCAAGACGCAGCTATTTGTAAACATGCAGCTGTAGAGACAGGAGATAATGGGTTATGAGGAACAACTCCAACATGATGAGCTTCAGCCAAAGAAGCTATTTTTTTTGCGCCTGAAATTCCACCAACTAAACATACATCAGGCCTAATGTACTGAACAGAATTTCTAGATAATGCCATTTGAAATTCCCAAATTGAAGTAAATCTCTCTCCAGTCGCTATAGGAATATTAATTTTTTCTGCAACATAAGCCATTTCATCAAAATTATCAGGTGTAATAGGATCTTCGAAAAAAAATGGCCTAAATTCTTCAATTCCTCTTCCTAATTGCACAGCTTCTGTAGGTGTTAATCTCCTGTGAATTTCAATACATAAGTCTACCTCGTTACCTACAGCTTCCCTGTAACTTTTTACAGTTTCTATTGCATCTTCTATTTTATCTGCATGTGTCTTGAAATATTTTTTAGCCCTGTCTTCATCTAAAAATGGAGTCAAATGTCCTACTGCGGTAAAACCTTGTTTTTTTGCATCCAGTATTCCTGACATTAATTTTTCTTTTGTGTCTCCAAAAACATGATAATATACTCTAGCTTTATCACGAACCTTTCCTCCTAAGAGTTGATAAACTGGGACTTCGAAATGTTTACCCATTATGTCCCAAAGTGCAATATCTATAGCACTAATAGCTCCCATTATTGCTGAACCTCTAAAATGAGAAAACCTGTACATATATTGCCAATGGTGCTCAATCAATAAAGGGTTTTTGCCTTCAAGATAATCAGCAAATTTTGATATTGTAGCACTTGATGCTTCAAGAAATCCCCATGCTCCAGATTCCCCAATTCCTATTAAACCATTATCAGTTTCGATTGTTACTAATAAATACTGATCTATTAATAACGGTGTTACTTTTGTTATTTTCATGTGATTAGTTGAATTTTTATATATATTAAAATTTAGACTTATTTATTTATAATATTCTAAATGCAATTTTAAAAAAATATTTCACAGGAAAAATCATGAGAGCAGGATTTGGACAATTTAACTCAGCAAGCCCAGAATATTTAAAATTTGCAAAGCAATTTGGTGCTACTGATGTTTTGTTAAATTCAATAGCAGGAAATGATAATCTATCTGGAGCAAATGGCAGATGGGAGTTACAAGACTTGGTCAAACTTAGACTTATGGTTGAAAGTCATGGTCTCAAATTATCTGCTTTAGAGAATGTTCCTAAATATTTTTATGATCATGTAATGCTTAACGGCCCTAAAAGAGATGAGCAGATAGAAAACATGATTTACACAATCAGGAATATAGCAAGAGCAGGTATTCCTATATTCGGATATAACTGGATGCCCAGTCTTGTGTGGAGGACAGAGCCTAAATTAATAAGGGGAGGAGCTGAAGCAACTGCTTTTGATGATTCTGTTGCTCAAAAGATGCCTCTTACTCATGAAAGAGAATATACTGACGAAGAAGTGTGGGAGAATCTGGAATACTGGATAAAAATCATTACTCCTATTGCTGAAGAGGAAGGGATAAGACTAGGAATTCATCCGTGTGATCCTCCAGTACCTAAGCTTGGAGGAGTTCCTATGTTATTAAGAAGCTTTGACTCTTACAAAAGGCTAATTGAGATTTATCCGAGTGATTCAAATGCCATAGAGTTTTGCCAGGGAACTTTCTCTGAGATGAATGAAGATATTTATGAGATGATTAGATATTTTGGAGAAAGGAAGAAAATACTTTATGTACATTTTAGAAATGTTTCAGGTCAGGTACCTAAATTTCATGAAGAGTTTATAAACACTGGATATGTAGATATGTATAAGGCAATGAAAATCTATCATGAGGTAGGATTTGATGGCTTTTTCATTGATGATCATGTCCCAAATACTTATCAGGATACTCCTTGGGGACATAGAGGCAGAGCTTTTGCAAACGGGTACATACAGGCAATGATTGAAGCAGTACA